>OLLJ01000364.1_pt1 | contig 38072 bp, 39 predicted proteins | sample 1604521 | NCBI WGS metagenome assembly OLLJ01 (sample SAMEA104055714, study PRJEB20765) | soil metagenome | isolation source: soil
GGCGACATTGCGGCGAACCGCAGGCGGCCACCGGTCTGCTCGGCCCAAGCGCCGGCGGCGACAAGGACGGCCAGGGCGCGCTCGTGGACTTCGGTGACGAACCCGGCGTCCACGAGAATGTCGTCGCAGCCATCGGGGCGGGCCGACAGCAGCGTCGAGCGCAAGGCGGGGAGCGCGGCGACATCGAGGGAACCGCTCAGCCGGACGACGATTCCGTCGGCGAGGACGCTCGCGCTGACAGATCCGAGTGCATCGGCGGTCATCGTGCTCATGTGGTTCTCCCTCTGTGCTGAGTGATGCTGGTGCTGAGTGACGCTGTACTGGGCGACATAAAGAAGATCGGGGTTTTGCCGGTCTCATCGCAGGTCCGGACGGAGCGACATTTCTGCGCCACCCGACGCCGCCGCCCCCACCCTTTGCGTCGATTGCCGCTGAGCCGGATGGGCTAGCTGGTCGAGGCGGCCGGTCGCCCGCAGGCGCAAAAAGCCAGAACAAGGGCCAATTACCCTGGCGCCATGCGGCCGGCAACGGCGCTTACCGGTAGCGTCGACCCGCGTCTGTTCCCTGACCGATGCTCGACGCCGGCACCCGGCCGCACCGGGTTGCGGAAGGATCTGCGTGCCGCGCTCCGTGCTCATCACCGGTGGCAGCCGCGGTATCGGGCTGGCCGCCGCGAAGGCATTCGCGGCGCAGGGCGACCGAGTCGCGGTGACCTACCTGTCGAGCGACGCGCCCGACGGCGTCCTCGCCATCCGGTGCGATGTCACCGACGCAGACGACGTCGAGGCGGCGTTCGTTGCGGTCGAGGCCGAACACGGACCAGTCGAAGTGCTCGTCGCCAACGCCGGCATCACCCGCGACACGCTGCTCCTGCGCATGACCGACGATGACTGGAACGAGGTCATTGGCACCAACCTGACCGGTGCGTACCGCGTCGCCCGGCGGGCAGCTCGGGGCATGCTCCGCGCGCATGGCGGTCGGATGATCTTCGTATCGTCGGTGGTGGGGTTGTCTGGCTCGGCCGGGCAAGCCAACTACGCGGCGACCAAGGCCGGCCTGGTGGGGTTCACCAGGTCACTCGCGCGTGAGTTCGGCTCCCGCGGCATCACCGCCAACGTCGTCGCGCCCGGCTTCGTCGAGACCGCGCTGACCGCCGTCCTGCCTGACAACCGACGCGCCGAACTGCTCGAGCAGATTCCGCTGCGTCGGTACGCAACCAGTGACGAGATCGCCACCGTCATCCGCTTCTTGGCCAGCGACGACGCTGCGTACATCACCGGAGCCGTCATTCCTGTCGACGGCGGATTGGGAATGGGGCACTGATGGGAATTCTCGACGGCAAGCGGCTGCTGATTACGGGTGTTCTCACCGAAGCGTCGATCGCGTTCGATACCGCCCGGCTTGCCCAGCAAGAAGGTGCCACGGTCGTGCTGTCGTCGTATGGCCGCGTGCACCGGCTCACCGAGCGCATCGCCGGCCGCCTGCCCCAACCGGCGCCGGTCATCGAACTCGACCTAACCAACACCGACGACCTGGCCGCCTTGCCTGAGCGGGTATCGCAGCACGTCGACGGGCTCGACGGCGTGGTGCACGCCGTCGCGTTCGCGCCCGAAGCGGCGCTCGGCGGCAACTTTCTGAACACCGGGTGGGACGACGTGTCGACCGCCTTGCACGTGTCGGCGTTCTCGCTCAAGGCACTCACGACGGCCGCGTTGCCACTGATGCAGGGTGGGGGATCGGTCGTCGGGCTCGACTTCGACGCTGCGGTGGCCTGGCCGCTCTACGACTGGATGGGCGTAGCCAAGGCAGCGCTCGAATCGTGCTCGCGCTACTTGGCCCGCGATCTCGGTCAGCACAACGTGCGGGTCAACCTGGTGTCGGCCGGTCCAATCCGAACGATGGCGGCCAAGGGCATTCCCGGGTTCGACGGGTTGGCCGCGATCTGGGAGAGCCGTGCGCCGCTCGCATGGGATGTCACCGACGCCGAGCCGGCGGCTCGGGCGGTCGTCGCGTTGCTTTCCGACTGGTTTCCGAAGACGACCGGCGAGATCGTGCATGTCGACGGTGGCGTGCACGCGATGGGCAGCTGAGCGCGAGACCGCGTCGTACTGTTGGAGGCATGACCACCGAGCCGCATCGTTCGAACCCTGAGCGCAGTCGCGACGCGAGGCGTCAGCAGCGCCTGGTCATCGCGCTGGTGCTCAACGTCGTGGTGGTCGTTGGTCAAGTTGGCTGGGGTCTCGTCGCCCACTCGCTGGGCCTGCTCGCCGATGCCGGTCACAACTTTGCGGACGTCGCGGCGCTGGGCATTGCGGTATTCGCTCTGCGCTACGCGGTTCGGGCACCGACTACTGCGCGCTCGTTCGGTCACCACCGCGCCACCATTCTCGCTGCCCTTGCGAACGGCGGACTGCTTCTTGCCGTGACGGTGGTGATCGCGGTCGAGGCCGTCGTCCGGCTTGCTAACCCGCGGCCCGTGCACGGCGGCATCGTGGCGATCGTGGCGCTGGGCGCGGCCGTGCTCAACGGCACGGGAGCCGCGCTCGTGCATGAGCGACCGGTGCGCAAGGGTGCACGTGGCGATCTCAACGTGTCGGCCGCGACGTCGCATCTCATCGCCGATACGTCGATGTCGCTTGCCGTCGCCGCGGCCGGCGTCGTCATTGTGCTGACGCATGGCACGGTCTGGCTCGACCCAGCCGTATCGCTGGTCGTTTGTGCGGCGATCGCAGTACAGGCTGTGCGCCTGCTGTACCGAAGCGCTGACGTGCTCCTTGAGTCAACGCCGCACGGCGTCGACCTGCCGGTGCTGGTGTCGGCGATTCACGAAGTGCCGGGCGTCGTCGATGTTCATGACCTGCATGTGTGGAGCCTGTCGAGTGAGCTGCATGCCATGTCGGCGCATGTTGCGGTCTCCGGGCACCCGTCGCTCGAACAGGCGCAGGCGACCGGCGAGCAGATCAAAGACCTCGTCGGTGCCCGGTTTTCGATCGCGCACGCCACGGTCGAGATGGAGTGTGAAGCCTGCCCGGAGCCCGACCCGTGTGCACTCGACTTCACCACGGTCGAGCGCTAGGCCGAACGGGCGAATTCGCTGGGGCGTTTGCCGCACTGAGGGTCAAGGTGCGACGCGGAGCTGTCGAGAATTCTGAAGGCCGCCGGTAGGCGGCTTTTGTGTCCGCTCCGCTCGGCGTCGAAAGGCAACTGATGGCTTCGCACCGCTACGCAGGTCCCCGGCATGGTCGTCGAGGTGGACCTCGGCATGCCAAGCCGGCGGCTCCGAGCACGCTGCACCGCACCGCCGCCGCTGGTGGTCTCGCGGCAGCGTTGCTGACTGGTGAGTCGATGTTCGGGGTTGCCGGCGCGGTCACCCCTGACACCTGGGCGAAGTTGCGGCAGTGCGAAGCCGGTGGCAACTACGCCATCAACACCGGCAACGGCTACTACGGCGCGTACCAGTTCAGCGCCGGCACGTGGCACGGCTTGGGCTACCCGGGTCTGCCCTCCGACGCTGCTCCGGCCGTCCAGGACGCCGCCGCCGCTCAGCTGTACCAAGCACGCGGCTGGCAGCCGTGGCCCGGCTGCTCGGCGAAGCTGGGTCTGGTTGATGACCGCACGGCCGACCGCGGCACCCAACGCGCGCCGCTCGCGCCCGTGGTCGTGCCGCCGATCGTCGCTCCTCCGGTCGCCGTGCCCGTGACGCCGGCGCCGCCTGCGGTTGTTGCGCCGGTCGACGCCGGAACCCCAGCCCCGGCGCCCGCACCGGTCGCCCCGGTTTCGCCGCCAGCGCCAGTTGCACCTCCTGCACCCGCGCCGGTTGCTGTGGGCGCATGGGACGGTCACTACCTCACCACCCGTGACGCCGCGCAGGTACGCGCGGACGTGAAGGATTGGCAGCAGCTCATGGTTGCGGCCGGGTATGCGATCGCGATCGACGGACGCTACGGACCGCAGTCGGCCGCCGCCACGACGGCCTTCGAAAAGACGCACGCGTTGGCGGTCGAGTCGCCGGGCGTCGTTGGCCCGCAGGTGTGGTCGGCACTCGCGCACTGAGGTCGAGCTGGCCGTGCCGACTGCCTACGTAGCCGATGCCAGATCGTCTGCGTCGGCTGCGTCGATCTCATCGCGCGTGATGCCGAGCAGATACAGAATCGCGTCGAGGTAGGGCACGTTCAGAGCCGTATCGGCGGCCTCTCGCACGAGCGGCTTCGCGTTGAACGCGACGCCAAGGCCAGCCCGCACGAGCATGTCGAGATCGTTCGCGCCATCGCCAATCGCAATCGTCTGCGTGAGCGGAACACCCGCCGCAATCGCAAATTGTTCAAGCGCGGCAGCCTTTCCCGGCCGGTCGACGATCGGACCGGTGAGCTTGCCGGTCAGTACGCCGTCGACGACCTCGAGGGTGTTGGCGGCCGCAAAATCGAGCCCGAGCTCCTCGACCAACCCGTCGGTGATCTGTGTGAACCCGCCGCTGACGATCGCGACGAGGTAACCAAGACGCTTCAATGTGCGCACCAACGTGCGCGCCCCCGGCGTCAGTACCAATGACGTGCGGACGTCGTCGAGTGCGGTCGCGGGCAGACCGGCGAGCAGCGCGACTCGCTCCCGCAAGGCCTGTTCGAAATCGACTTCGCCGCGCATCGCCGCTTGCGTGATCGCGGCCACCCGCTCCGCACAGCCCGCGCGCTCTGCCAGCATCTCGATGACCTCACCGCGCACGAGGGTCGAGTCGACGTCCATCACGACGAGGCGCTTCGCTCGCCGATAGAGACCACCTCGCTGCACCGCCACATCGACGTGCAGCAGCGCCGCTCTCGCGTTCAGTTCAGAACGCAGATGATCGGGGTCGGCGCCCGACACGTCGAGCTCGATGCAGGTGACCGGATTGCTGGCTAACCGCTCGATGCGATCGATGTTCGCGCCGCACTCGGCGATGCACCCCGCCACCGCCGCCATTGCGGCCACGTCGAGTGGGTGGCCGAGCACGGTCACATGCAGCGGCCCAGGGACGGTAGTACCCGCTGCCTCTGGTCCGACCGCGAGTTCGATCTCCAAGCCGAGATCGCGCGCGGCACTTGCAAGGCCGTCGCGAAGGGTCAGCTCATCGCTGGCGCTGGCTGCGCCGAGGTCGACGAGCACGCCAAGAATCAATCGTTCGCGCAGCACGATCTGTTCGGTATCGAGTACAACTAGCGGCAATCGGGCCAGCTCGGTGAACAACCGCGACGTCACGCCGGGCCGGTCGCGTCCCGTCAACGTCACCAGCAGGGTGCGCGCGCCGCCGTCGGTCGAGTGAGTCATTGCGCGCTCACGGTATCGGGTCGGCGCGGTCAGGCGAGCGGGCGTGGTCAGGCCAGTGGACGCTGCACGAGGTCGATGATCGTGTCCGGCCGCGCGATGCGCAAGGTCACGACGGGAACGTTGTAGGCCACCATCGCTGCGGTGCGAACGGCGTGCGAGAGGCGACTCAGGGCGACGCCGCGAGCGTGACTACCGGACGCCGACGAGGCACCGGGATCAGCGCGGGCAACCCGCACGATGCGCCACAGCACGAGCGAGCGCTCGGCCAGCGCGCGGGCGGGCGCGGGCCAACCTGGGGGCATCCGCTGGCCGGCCGCCCGCAGGGCCGCCTCAGCTTCTTTCCGGCCAGCAGCGACCTCGGGTCGCCATTGGGCAAGATCCAGCGCGGACAGATCAGCGGTGGCGTCGCGCAGCGCCCGGCTCAACGCGCGGTCGGTCTGTTCGACGACGTGCAGAGGGTCGGCCGGCGGCAAGGTGCCGACCGGAGCAAACGGGGTGACTGCCTCAGATATAGGCGCAGAGGCCGGCTCGACGAAGACCTGCCAGCGCCAGCCTCGGTATGACGAGCCACGAAGATCGCGGGTGGGAATCAGCCCGAGCTGACGGGCGTCGGTGCCGATGACAACGGCCGCTTCTGCGTCGAGCGCGGCCTGCGCGAACACACCGGAGCTGGTAAGCCCGAGCGGATCGCCGGCGACCGGCAATGCCAAGGCAACAGTGCGGACGCCGGTCGTGAGCAGTCCGGTGAACACGTCGGCGAAGTCGACCTCAGCCGCTGGCCCCTCTGGCCAGCCGATAGCGACCTGGCCGTCGCTGTCGTATTGGATCGCCGACAGCGCGGTACCCGGATCGACCGAGCCCGCCAATGTCGCGGCCAGCCAGGCAACCATGCGGCCGCACAGCTCGGGGTCACCGAGTGGCTCTGGTCTCGCGTCATCTACGGGCGTCGGCACCCCACCAGCCTAGACAAGCGCCGCCGGGTAGGTTTCGACCCGTGTCCGCGCCAGGTGACGTCGTCCGCATGGCTGGCGTTGGCGTGGTGCGCGACGGTGCGACGCTGATCGATCGCGTTGATTGGGTGGTCGACCACGATCAACGGTGGGTGGTGCTCGGACCGAACGGCGCGGGCAAGACAACGCTGCTGCGGGTCGCCTCGACGCGGCTGTTCCCGACCCGCGGCACTGTCGACGTTCTGGGCGAGCGGCTGGGCGCGGTCGACGTGTTCGAGCTGCGGCCGCGGATCGGCCTGTCGAGTGTCGCGCTCGGCGAGCGGATTCCCGCACGGGAGCGGGTCAGAGACGTGGTCCTGACCGCGTCGTACGGCATGGTCGGGCGCTGGCGCGAGCACTACGACATTCACGACGAAGTCCGGGCCGACCAGGTTCTCCGGCAACTCGGGTGTGCGCACCTCGGGGACCGCACCTACGGAACATTGTCGGAGGGTGAGCGCAAGCGGGCTCAGATCGCTCGCGCATTGATGACCGACCCCGAAATGCTGCTGCTCGACGAACCTGCGGCTGGGCTCGATCTCGGTGGTCGCGAAGACCTGGTCGCCAGACTCGCCGGTCTAGCTGCCGATGAGGACGCACCAACCACGGTTCTGGTCACCCACCACGTCGAAGAGGTACCGCGTGGCTTTACGCATGCATTGCTGATGCGCGCGGGCGCGGTCGTCGCCGCCGGCCCCCTGTACGACGTCATGACCGAAGCCACACTCTCGGAGACGTTCGGATTGTCGCTGCGCCTCGACTATCGAGACGGTCGCTTCGCCGCCCGCGCGCGATCTGATGGCGGCATATGATCGAAACATGTCCGCCTGGCTCGTCTGGACCATCGTCGCGGCGGCCTGCGCAGGCGCTGAGGCACTCACCCTGACGCTTGTGCTCGGATTCGTTTCGGTCGCCGCCATTGCCGCGCTTATCGTCGCTGTTATCGGTGGCCCCGTCGCGCTCCAACTGGTCGCGTTTATCGCCGGGTCGGTAGGCCTGATCGGTGTCGCTCGCCCGGTCGCGAAGGCGCATTTGCGGACGCCGGCTGAGCTGAAGACCGGGGTCGCGGCACTGGTCGGTGGCAAGGCACTCGTGCTCGAGCAGGTCGACGCGCACCACGGCCAGGTCAAGATTGGCGGCGAGATCTGGACCGCTCGCGCGTATGTCGAAGACCAGGTGCTCGAACCGGGGACGTCGGTCGACGTCGTGAAGATCCAGGGCGCTACCGCCCTTGTCTACGGAACGGAGTAGGTCATGGATCCGATCGCGATCGTCCTGATCGTCATCGCGGTGGTCGTCATTTTCATCGCCGCCCGTACGCTGCGCATCGTGCCGCAAGCGCGTGCCGGCATCATCGAGCGGTTCGGACGCTACCGCAAGACATTGACGCCAGGCCTGAACATCGTTGTGCCCTTCATCGATAGGTTGCGGCCGCTGATCGACCTGCGCGAGCAAGTGGTGTCGTTTCCGCCGCAGCCCGTCATCACCGAAGACAACCTCGTCGTCGGCATCGACACCGTGCTGTATTTCCAAGTAACCGACGCAAAAGCGGTCACTTACGAGATCGCCAACTACATTCAGGGCATCGAGCAACTGACGGTGACCACACTGCGAAACCTGATCGGTGGGATGGATCTCGAGCATGCGTTGACGTCGCGCGAAGAAATCAACGCACACCTGCGTGGCGTGCTTGATGAAGCGACCGGCAAGTGGGGCATTCGCGTGAACCGGGTCGAGCTCAAGTCGATCGACCCGCCGGCGTCGATCAAAGACTCGATGGAAAAGCAGATGCGCGCCGACCGCGACAAGCGGGCCGCAATCCTTACTGCTGAAGGCTTTAAGCAGTCGCAGATTCTGACCGCCGAAGGTGAAAAGCAGTCGTCAATCCTCAAGGCCGAGGGCCAGGCACAGGCCGCGGTCACGTCGGCCACGGCCGACGCCGAAGCCCAGGCATTGCGTGCGTCCGGTCAAGCGAAGGCAATCGGCACGGTGTTTGCCGCGATTCACGCAGGCAAGCCGGACGCCGAGTTGCTGGCGTATCAATATCTGCAGATGCTCCCGCAGATCGCGAAGGGTGACGCGAACAAACTCTGGATCGTGCCGAGCGAGCTGGGCAAGGCACTCGAAGGTCTCGGCGGGATTCTCGGCGGCATGTCAGGTGCCAAGCCCTCGGCTGCACCGGACAAGCCCGCGTTGCCACCGGCTGCGCCGGACACGCCGGCCTAGGAAATCTTGGCCCAGAGGGCCAGGCTAGGAAATCTTGGCCGACAGAGCCAGTACGAGCTGCACGTACCAGTCGGCGTGGTTGTAGTTCCACAACGCGGTGTACAAGGCAGGGCCGCCGTGACCGGCACCGTTCGCACACAAGTACGCGGCCGCACTGTAGATCGCGTCGGCCGGGTCGACGATGTTGGCTTTGCCGTCGCGGTCACCGTCACGTGCGTACTGGACGAACGTCGCCGGCAGGAACTGCATCGGGCCCAGCGCGCCAGCTGACGAGACCATGGTGCCGCTGCCGTGATGGGTCTCGACCTGGCCGATCGCGGCCAGCACCGTCCACGACAGCCCAGGGCATGTTGTCGACGCGTTGTGATAGAGCGCACGGTACAGCGGCGGAATCGGATAGGCGTCGGCAGCCTGCGCCGCTTCCGCGCCGTCTTGCGCGGCCGCTGCGCGGGAAGCGGCCAACGCCGCGGCGGCGTCCTTCACTGCTTGCAGGGTTTTGGCATGTGCCGAGGCTTGATCGAGCAACGCTTGTTGTTGGCCCAAAACTGCCTGGAGTTGCTGGAGGCGCTGATTGACGACGTCCGCTCCGGCGAGGCCACTGTCAACGGCGAGCTGGGTCGCATCGGCCGTTGCCTTCGCGGCAGCGGCAACTCGAGACGCACTCGCCGCGCGGCTCGCGTCGGAGGTGACGACGCCGCGCAGGTAGGGCAGTTCGTGGAGGTCCGCGGCTCGCCCAGATGTGACGGCGCCGACGTAGAGGGCAACCGTGCCGCCGCTCTCATAGAGCGCGGCGATGTGTCCGTCGCGTTGCGCTGCAAGCGATTCGGCCCGGGCCTGTAGCGACGTGTAGACCCGCTGCGCCGCGACGCCGGTCGTGACGGCCTGCCCAACGGCGTTGAGCGCGCCATCGTAGGCCGCCAGCGCGACGTCCACTTGTGGTTGCAACTTGCTGATGCTCACGGAGATGCGGTGGGCCTGCGCCTTGGCCTGGTCGATCGAATCCGCGTGCGCGGCAGAAACGCCGCTCAACGAGAGTGGCAACGACAGCGCGATCAACGAGCAGAGCCGTACGAGAAAGCGGTCGCGGCGGAGACGCTGCGACCGGGGTTTCACACTCTTATGTCGGCTGTTGGGCCTCCGCGCTTGACCCGATGAGCCGAACGGCAGGCATCCGGCTGGGCCAACCGTGGCCGCTAGCATCGACGCGTGCCGGCGCTGACCCCATGGGAGATGGCCGGCGTATTCGGCGCCGGGGCGTTCGCCGGCACCGTGAACACCGTGGTTGGCTCGGGTTCGCTGCTCACGTTTCCGACCTTGATCGCAATGGGCTACTCGCCACTGGTCGCGAACGTCACCAACACCCTGGGAGTTGTGCCGGGCGCAATCAGCGGTGCGTATGGCTATCGGCGTGAACTCGTCGGGCAACGCGATCGACTGCGTCGCCTGGCCCCGGTGTCGGTTGCTGGCGGCGCGGTGGGCGCGAGCCTGCTGCTCATGTTGCCGGGTGCGTCGTTCGAGCGGGTCGTGCCCTACCTCATCGTGATGGCGTGCGTGCTGGTGATCGCCCAGCCTCGGCTGTCAGCTCGAATGCGCCGGCGCGAGGGGGCGAATGTGGCCCACTCGCAGGTCGGATTCAACGTTGGTATGTTCGCCACCGCCGTCTACGGCGGCTACTTCGGCGCCGCGCAGGGCGTGATGTTCATCGCGTTGCTCAGCATCTACATCGACGACCACTTGCAGCGCCTCAACGCTGCCAAGAATGTGGTGGCGGCGCTCGTGAATGGCGTGGCGGCGATCCTGTTCATGGTGTTCGCGCCGATCGCCTGGCTGCCAGCCGGGCTACTAGCGGCTGGGTCGACGATCGGGGGTCAGATCGGATCTCGAGCCGGACGCCGCCTGCCGCCGACCCTGCTCCGGGTGCTGATCGTGATATCCGGCCTGGCGGTCGCGATCAAGCTCTTCGTCTCGCCCTGACGAGCTGATCAGGTCTTGCGGCGCACCAGCATCCGGACCAACGCTATCGCGACGATCACCGTGGCGGCCACGATGATGAACGTGGTGATGAGCGCGTGGAAGATCAGCGCGACGACCAGCCCGGCGACGAACCCCGAGGCGAACAACCCCGCACCCGCGCGGACGAGCCGGATCATCGAGGCACGACTGCGGCCGCCGATGATGCTGAGGTCGTTCATGGTGCCAGCTCCTTTGACGGTTGAGAGGCGATCAGCGGGTGATTACTGGCTCCCACGGTACGCCTCAGCCGCCCGGTCGGGGATGATGCGCCGGTGGGTAGCGGCGTGTTCGTCGAGGGCGTAGACGATCCGCGGCTGGCCGACTACCGCGCGCTGACCGACGTCGCTCTGCGGCGACGAACTGAACCCGAGCTCGGCATCTTCATTGCCGAGGGGGAGGTCGTGATCCGCCGCGCGCTGCGGGCCGGCTACCCGATGCGATCGGCGCTGATGACGCAGCGGTGGCTGCCTTCGATGGCCGAGCTGGTCGGTATGACCGATGCGCCGTTGTTCGTCGGCTCTGACGAACTCCTCGAGCAGGTCACCGGATTTCACGTGCACCGCGGTGCACTCGCGGCAATGGGGCGGCTGCCGTTGCCCGACGTCGCCGCACTGTTGCCCCGCGCGGCCAGCGTCGTCGTCCTCGAAGACGTGAACAGCCACACAAATATCGGGGCGATTTTCCGTTGCGCGGCCGGCCTCGGCATGGACGCGGTGTTGCTCAGCCCGACCTGTGCCGATCCGCTGTATCGGCGATCGGTGCGAGTCTCGATGGGTGAGGTTTTCGCGGTGCCGTATGCGCGTTTCGCCACGTGGCCTGCGGGTCTGGCCGAGCTGACGGCGGCCGGATTCACGGTCGTTGCGCTGACGCCCGATCCGGCGGCGATGTCGATAGACGACCTCGCCATATCGGACGGCGAGAAGCTCGCGCTGGTGATGGGCGCTGAAGGTCCCGGGCTGTCGGCGGTGGCATTGGCCGCGGCGTCGATGCGGGTGCGCATACCGATGGCCAACGGAGTCGACTCGCTCAACGTGGCGGCCGCGGCCGCTGTCGCCTGCTACGCCGTGCGGCGCGCGCGTGCGGCGACCACGACTTCGTTAAAGCCCACGATTCGTTAAAGCACTGAGCCGCCGGTTCGGTGGGGGTTCGAATCGGCGGCTCAAGGGTGCTGCGGCCCACGGGGTGGGGGTGTGGGCTCGTCTTCTGTACTTCGGTTGGTGCGAGGTCGAACTTGAGCCCCCACTCACATCAATTCCCGGTTGCCGGAGAACGACTGGACAATCGTGAGCATGACCGAGTCCGTTGATCTTGCCGACGCCCTGGCTACGCTCGAACAGCCCTGGCAGCCGCTCAATGTCGCCGTGCTGAACGACTACGACGTGCGCGTCGTCAAGGTGCTGGGGGAGTTCACCACGCACAGCCACCCCGAGACCGACGAGCTCTTCCTCGTGATGTCAGGAGTACTTACGATCCGCATGAGCGCTGGCGACGTCGTGGTCAAGCCAGGTCAGGTCTACGTGGTGCCGAAAGGTGTGGCGCATCAGCCCTTTTCGCCGGACGGCGCTGAGGTGGTGCTGATCGAGCCCAGTGCGACGGTCAATACCGGCGATACGCCGAGCCACCTGACGGCCGACCGCACGGTGCGCTAGCAGGCGGAGTTACCTCGCGGCTGGCGCGGCGAGGGCGTCGCTAAGCATACTCAACGTCTCGTCGACCACGCGGTAGTAGGCCCACTTGCCGCGCTGCTCACGAGTAACCAGGCCCGCATCGACGAGTTGCTTCATGTGGTGGGAGACAGTCGGTTGTGACAGGCCGACCGGTTCGGTGAGATCGCAGATACAGGCCTCGCCGTCCTGATGCGCGGCGATCAGCGAGAGCAACCGCACGCGGGTCGGGTCGCCAAGGGCCTTGAACATATGCGCGAGGCGATCGGCGGCAACGACATCGAGCACGCCGCCGGTCACGGGGGAGCAGCACGTGGCCACCTCGTCGAGCAGCGGGAGAACCTTCGTCGCCATGTCGTTCAGTGTGCCATACGTATTGACAGTTATCGATGTATCGGCGACCATCGATCCATCGAACACTATCGATGGGAGCACGATGGCTGACAACGATCTTCGGGAGCATGTCCGGCAGCGGTACGCAGCTGCGGCTATCGCCGTCACGGCGAGTGGTCGCGACACCCAATCCAAGGCGGACGCCGCCGGGTGCTGTGGTGCGGTCGCCGCCGAGGTCGCGGAGATACCGTGCTGCGGTGGCACGAGCAGCGACGCCGCCTTTGGGTCTGGGCTCTATTCGGCCGCCGAGCAGAGCGAGCTACCGGCCGATGCGGTCGCGGCCAGCCTTGGTTGCGGTAACCCGCTTGCCGTCGCCGAGTTGCGAGCCGGCGAGCGCGTGCTTGACCTGGGTTCGGGCGGCGGCATTGACGTGTTGCTTTCGGCCCGTCGAGTTGGTCCGACCGGATTTGCCTACGGTGTCGACATGACCGACGAGATGCTCGAGCTGGCTCGTGCGAACGCAGCGAAAGCCGCGGTGACCAACGTCGAATTCGTGAAGGGCACCATCGAAGACATTCCGCTGCCGGACGCATCGGTCGACGTTGTCATCAGCAACTGCGTGGTCAACCTGTCGACCGACAAGCCCGCGGTACTCGGGGAAATGTTTCGCGTGTTGGTGCCGGGTGGTCGCGTCGGTGTCTCTGACGTCGTTGCCGAAGACGACCTGTCTGCTTCAGAGCGCGCCAGCAGAGGCTCCTATGTCGGCTGCATCGCGGGGGCGCTGTCAAAATCCGAGTATCTGGCCGGTCTTTCCGCGGCCGGTTTCGTCGACGCGTCTGTAACGTTCACGCACCAAGCGGCCCCGGGCATGCACGGGGCCATCGTGCGAGCGGTTAAACCTTGACTCGTCGGGCTGGTGGCGACTATCGCTTCGACGGCGATGGTTTCGCTTGCATGCGTCAGTCGATCGCCGCACGGCGCGCCGGGGCTTCCTGCGCGGCGGTGCTGTTATGAGCACCCGCGCCGATCTGGTTTCGTCCGACGGGCACGCGCCGCCGGTGGTCGCCCGATTGTCGGTGCTGGACCGGTTCTTGCCGGCGTGGATCGGCGCCGCGATGGCGTTAGGCATCGGGCTGGGTCGGCTGCTACCCGATCTGAACACCTGGCTGAACAAGGTGGCGATCCACGGCACCAGCCTGCCGATCGCGGTGGGGTTGCTGCTGATGATGTACCCGGTACTGGCGAAGGTTCGCTACCGCGAGATCACCCGGATTGCGGCTGACCGGCGGATGCTGGCGGCCTCCCTGATCTTGAACTGGGTCATCGGGCCGGCCGTGATGTTCGCGCTCGCCTGGGCGCTGCTGCCCGACCAGCCCGCCTACCGCACCGGGGTCATCCTGGTCGGGCTGGCCCGCTGCATCGCGATGGTGCTGATCTGGACCGATTTGGCCGACGGCGATCGGGAGATGGCCGCGATCCTGGTCGCGCTCAACGCGGTCTTCCAGGTGCTTGGCTACGCCGCGCTCGGCGTCTTCTACCTCAACGTCTTGCCGCGCTGGCTTGGTTTGGATAGCGAATCGCTGTCGGTGTCGATGGGCACGATCGCGACCACGGTCGCGGTGTTCCTCGGCATCCCACTGGTCGCCGGTTACCTGACCCGCACGCTCGGGGAGCGGGCACACGGCCAGGACTGGTACGAGCAACACATCCTGCCCCGCATCGCCCCGATCGCGCTGTACGGGCTGCTCTTCACCGTGGTCATTCTGTTCGCGCTGCAAGGCCGCAAGATCACCTCCGAGCCGCTTGATGTGGCCCGCATCGCGCTGCCGCTACTCGGCTACTTCGCGGTCATGTGGTTCGGCGGGTTCGCGGTCGGCCGACGGCTGCACCTGTCCTACGGGCGCACGACGGCGTTGGCGTTCTCGGCGGCCAGCAACGACTTCGAACTGGCCATCGCAGTGGCGATCGGCGTGTTCGGGGTTACCAGCGGCCAGGCGCTCGCTGGCGTGGTCGGGCCGCTGATCGAAGTCCCCGTGCTGCTCGCCCTGGTCTACCTCGCACTGTGGGTACGGCGGCGCTACTACCCAGCCGCTCAGGAGGCCGATTCATGAACTGTTGCGACTGCGCCAACACCGGCACCTACCGCGACGCGATCGCCATCTGCGTCGACTGCGGCGCCGGCGGATGTACCGAGCACGCCGTCAACACCCGCCTTTGGTTGACCCACCAGATGGCGGTCTCACGGCTGCAACGCATCCACCCACCGGCCGGCTCATTCGCTGCGGCACCTGCCACGCCGTGCACGTGGCCCGCGGCGACGTTCAACAGGTCGAGAACTCGCGCACCCGCCGAACCCGCACGCCGTGAAGTCCAGCACGAGCTTCGCCAACCCGGCGATCGTGGTGGGCCGTATGTTCTCCAACACGTTGCCGCCTGTCTCATCAAAACCCTTTTCCCTAGCCAAGAAGTCCTGCATCCCAGCCAAGAAGCTCGGGGGCCAGCACATGAGTGAGCCACTCGTCGTCCTGTTTGCTTGCGTACACAACAGTGGCCGCTCGGTGGCTGCGAAGGTGCTCACTGAGCACTACGCGGCCGGCCGGGTGCAGGTGCGGTCCGCCGGGTCGGAGCCCGGTGCAGGCATCAATCCGGTCGTCGCGCAGGTGCTGGCAGAACGCGGATTGAGCGTTGCTGCCGAAACGCCGAAGCTTCTCGACATCGCGACCGTCGAAGCGGCCGACCTCGTCATCACGATGGGGTGTGGCGAGACTTGCCCGGTCTTTCCCGGCAAGCGGTACGAAGATTGGGTGGTCGAAGACCCGGCCGGGAAAGACGTGTTAACCGTGCGCGCCATCGTTGACGACATCGACGCGCGCGTGCAGGCACTCTTGCAGGGCTTTCCATCATGATCACCCGGCAGTAGGCTCCGCGCACCAGTTCGACGCGCTCGCGTTGAGGGGCCTCGAGGAGCCGACATGCCAACCGTCATTGGCCATCACAACATCAGCAAGGGCCAGGGTCACTGGCTGAGCTCGCCCAAGCGCGAAGAGTTCTTCGGACCGCTGGGCGTCACCAACATCCGGACGTTCGTGGACCCGCAGAACCCGGACCACGTCGCAGTGTTGATGGACGTCGCTGACATGGACGCGCTCATGGGGGCGATGCAGAGTCCCGAGGCGGGCGCAGCGATGGAGCATGACGGCGTCATACCCGAGTCGCTGGTAATTCTCGTCGAGTCGTAACGCCTCCTTCGGACGCGCCGAGTCCGGATCGCCCCGGGCAAGCGCCTAACTGATAACTGATACCCTGGCTTCATGCAGTCATGGGACATCAGGGCGCGGCGGCGCAGCGCGCTGCTGACTGCCCGACAGGTCGCGTGGGCTACGGGCACGTCGGAGACCAATGTTGCCGCGTACGAACGCGGCGACAAGACGCCGAACGCGGCCACGCTTGCGCGGCTCCTCACAGCGATAGAAGCCGGCGGCGACAGTCGGGTTTTCGTCAACAAGTTGGTGACGGTGGCTGCTGCGGCTGCAGCCATCCGCACGGGCCTTCGTGCGCAGTGGCCGACGCGCGACCTTCTCCGAATCGTGCGGGAAAGCCGTTCGAACGCAACGTGGCTCGATGACGCGAAGGATGTTTCGGCCTTCTTCGGCGCCCCAACAACCACCGGTGATCGCCGGTGGGATGCACTCATTGCTGGATCGACTGAAGACCTGGCGCTGCGACGAAACGAGGTAGCGCCGAGTTGGACACGCGGACATGCGCTGCCGACCTTTTGGTTCGTCACGGACAATCGCGCCTTCGATGCGTACGCGTTGGCCTATTCGCCGCCGTCACTGAAGGTCCGCGGAGTCATGCTCGATCCGGCAGATCTGGAGTCCGTGTGAGTAACGACTCCAACGGCCGTCTACTAGATCGTGGCGAGATCGAGTCGCTGCTCGCCGAGCTTGGTCAACGGTGTGCCGCAAAGGGTGTCCACGCCGAGATGTTTCTCGTGGGTGGCGCGGCAATGGCGCTGGCATACAGCCGGCTACGGGCGACGCGTGATCTCGACGCGATCTTTGAACCGAAGACGGCCATTTATGCGGAAGCGCGCGCCATGGCGAACGAGCGCGGCTTGCCACCCGACTGGCTCAACGACGGGGTCAAGGGTCTGCTGCCCGACCGCCCCGACTCCGGCGTGCAGGTGATGTTCTCGCGCGTCGGCATCAGCGTGGCAATCGCCTCGCCCGAGTACCTCTTCGCGATGAAGGCGGCGTCGGCTCGCCTCGAAGCCGACACCAACGACGTGCTCACGCTGGCCGCGATGCTGCATATCAATACGGAGGCCCAAGCGCGCGCGATGATCGAGCGGCGCGGTCCAGATAGACAGGGCGCCGAGCGCGAGCCAGGCTGCGGAGGTGACGAATCCCACGTATCGAGCAGCGTTGCCTCAGTTCGCAGACGCACTCTTCTTGACCGATTCGGGGATCGAGACGGATCTGATCTTCAACGGCGGGTGGGAACTACCAGAGTTCGCCGCTTTCGCGCTCCTCGACGATCCCGCCGGTTACGTCGCCCTCCGCGAGTACTTTCTGCGGCACGTTGTTGTCGCCGATAGCTTCGGGTGTGGGCTGATCCTGGAAGCACCGACGTGGCGAGCCAGCCGGGACTGGGGCGCCCGGCTGGGTTACTCGGCAGCCCAACTTCGCGGCGTCAATCAACGTGCTATTTCGCTGCTGATGGAGATCCGTCGTGCCCACGCGAGTTCGCCGATCGTGATCAGCGGGTGTATCGGTCCGCAGTCAGATGCATACGAGCCAAGCTCTCGAATGACCGCTGACGAGGCGGAGCACTACCACCGCGAGCAAATCGACTCGCTCGCGGCGACCGAGGCTGACCTCGTCCACGCTATGACGATCACCTACGCCGACGAAGCGATCGGCATCACTCGCGCTGCCATGCGCGCAAACGTTCCTGTCGTCATCTCCTTCACGACGGAGACCGATGGTCGCCTGCCGGACGGCACGAGTCTTGCTGAGGCGATCGCTACCGTCGATCGTGCGACGAGTTCTGGCCCCGCCTACTACGGCATCAATTGTTCGCACCCGACCCACTTCGCCTCTGCATTTCCGCCGGACGACGGCGGTGGACGCAGGATTCGCAGCATCAGAGCCAACGCTTCAAGCAAGAGCCACACTGAACTCGACGAATCCGAGACCCTCGACGCCGGTGAGCCTGCTGAGTTGGCGGGCCTGTACCGGGATCTGCGCGCTGACCATCCGCAGCTCACGATCCTGGGCGGGTGTTGCGGCACAGACGCGACGCACGTCGCAGCGATCGCGCGAGCGTGTTTCTAGCTCTGCCCTTCACGAACGACGCGGTAGCGAATGTGGGTTGCATACGGCGAGTGCGTGACCTCGACAGGTTCAAACCCGGGATCCTCGACGCCATCGAACAACTGCTCGCCGCTTCTTAGCAGCACAGGAATGATGTCGAGCGTGAATTCGTCGATGACCCCTGCCGCGAACGCCTGCCGAATGGTCGACGCGCCGCCGGCGATGAGAATGTCGCCGCCCGCTGCGGCGGCCTTCGCCTGCTCGAGGGCGGCCTCGAACCCGGTCGCGACGAAGTGGAAGGTCGTCCCGCCGTCCATCTCGATCGGCTCGTGTGGGTAGTGGGTGAGGACGAAGACCGGTGCGTGGTACGGCGGGTCGTCGCCCCACCACCCGCGCCAATCGGCGTCCCACTCGCCGCGAATGGGGCCGTACATGTTGCGGCCCATGACGACCGCGCCATGCGTGCGTAGCAGATCATCGCGGGCGGAGGCGTCCACTTCGTGGCCCGGTTCGTCCGCATCGAAGTGCCACTGATGGAGCGTCAGGCCGCCGACGCCGATCGGGTTCTCGAGGTTCTGGTCAGGTCCCGCGAGGAAGCCATCGAGGGAGATCGACACGTGAAACGAAACCAGGCTCATGCTTACTCAGACTACGGAGGCGGCCAGAATCATCGGTTAGCCACCTCAGCGCCTCGACGTTGCCACGTACCCGCCGGCTGGGGACCTTCGGCTCTGCCAAACCGGAACGCGGACTTGTGACCATGGACTCCTCAGGCGACCTGAGGAGCGGTCATGAGAAGACTCGTAGTCCTCGGCGGCGGCACCGCCGGAACCATGGCGGTCAACAAGCTGCGCAAGCACTTGGCGCGCGACGAGTGGTCGATCACCGTCGTCGACCGCGACGACGACCACGTGTATCAACCGGGCCTGCTGCTGGTGCCGTTCGGCGTCTACACGCCGGCGGAGATCGTCAAGCCGCGGCAGCGATTCCTTCCCGACGGCGTCGAGCTGGTGCTGTCCGAGATCGACCGCGTCGACGCTGCAGCGAATCGCGTGCTGCTCACCGATGGGCAGACCCTCGACTACGACTTCCTCATCATCGCCAGCGGTACGGCACCTCGCCCCGACCAGACGCCGGGCATGACGGACGGCGAGTGGCGCACGAGCATCTTCGACTTCTACACGCTGGCGGGCGCGACCGCGCTGCGCGACAAGCTGGCCACGTGGGAGGGGGGACGACTGGTCGTGCAGATCGTCGAGATGCCGATCAAGTGCCCGGTCGCGCCGCTGGAGTTCACCTTCCTCGCCGACGCCTCCTTCGAGGAACGTGGGATGCGGGACAAGGTGCAGATCACCTACGTCACGCCGTTGGAAGGCGCGTTCACGAAACCAGTGGCGTCGAAGCACCTCGGGGGAATGCTCGCGGATAGGAACGTCTCGCTCGAGGGCGACTTCATGGTCGACCACATCGACCCCGACACGAAGACCATCGTCTCGGTCGACGAACGCGAGATTCCGTTTGACCTCCTCGTCACAGTCCCGCTCAACATGGGTGCCGACTTCATTGCGAGGTCGGGTCTCGGTGACGAGCTCAACTACGTCCCGGTCAACAAGCAGACGCTCTTGTCGATCGCCCACGACAACATCTTCGCTATCGGCGACGCCTCCAACATCCCGACGTCCAAGGCAGGATCGGTCGCGCACTTCTCGATCGAGCTGTTCACCGACAACTTCCTCGAGCACGTGAGCGGTCGGGCGATGACGCACCCGTTCGACGGCCATGCCAACTGCTTCATCGATTCCGGCCACGGCAAGGGGCTGCTGATCGACTTCAACTACGACACCCAGCCGCTTCCCGGTAAGTACCCGATCCCGGGAGTCGGTCCGTTCACTCTGCTCGAGGAGAGCCGGCTGAACCACCTCGGCAAGCTCGGCTTCCGCTGGGCCTACTGGAACGTGCTGCTCAAGGGCCGGCCGATGCCTATACCGGCGCTGATGTCCATGGCCGGCAAGCACGACGAAACCTGAAGGAGAAGACGATGCCTGTTACCGAATTGCAGGGCCGCCAGGTGCACGTCGACGACGAAGGCTTCCTCACCGTGTACGACGAGTGGGATGAGGACCTCGCCGACGTTCTCGCCAGCCAGATCGGCATCGACCTGACTGACGAGCACTGGAAGGTCATCCGCTTCCTGCGCGAAGACTTCAAGACCGTCGGCGAGACCGCGACGGCCCGTCGGGTCCAGACAGTAGGCGGCGTTCCCGTCAAGGAGCAGTTCGCGCTATTCCCCAAGAAGCCGGCGAAGAAGATGGCCTACATCGCCGGCCTCCCCAAGCCCCATGGCTGCGTGTGAACGGAGATCTGACATGACCACATTGACCACTGCGCCGGCGCTCGTGCCGTCGTTTGACGACGAGGCACAGACAGACCGCAAGCTGGCGATCATCTGCTCCAAGGGCAACCTCGACATGGCGTATCCCGGGTTGATCCTGGCCAACGCGGCACTCGGTGAGGGCGTCGAGACGCACGTGTTCTTCACGTTCTGGGGCTTCGACATGATCGCGAAGTCACGGATGAACAACCTGCAGTTCAGCCCAGCCGGCAACGCAGCGATGCACCTGCCCGTCGGCGACATGCACCTGCCGCAGTCGCTGGCACCGCTGCCCGGGATGACCGCGATGGCTACGAAAATGCTCAAGAAGTCGATCGCCGACCTCGGCGTCCCCGAGGTCCCCGACTTCCTGGACCAGATCGTCGCGGCCGGTGGCCACCTATGGGCGTGCCGGATGTCCGCGGACATGAATCATTTCACCCAGGCCGACCTGCGCGACGATGTCGAGGGCATCATCAGCGCCTCCGACTTCATCGAGCTCACCGTCGGCGCACAGTTGCTGTTTATCTAGGACGGCGGCCCCGAGAGGAGAGACCGTTATGGGCACCGTGACCGTCCGGCATCTCAACGGCGACCGCTTCCGCATCGGGATCCGCGACCACGAGCTCCTGGTCGACCAGCCGGTCGCGGACGGCGGCGACGACACCGCACCGACGCCCACCGAGCTGTTCGTCGCGAGCCTCGCCGCGTGCGTCGGCTTCTACGCCCATCAGTACTTGGTGCGGCACGGGCTGCCCGTCGCCGGGCTCGCCGTCACTGCCGACTACGCCACCGCGACGCAACCCGCCCGCGTCAGCGACATCAACATCGGTATCCGAGTGCCTGACGGCGTCCCCGAGGAGCGGCTGGGCGCCCTGCTCGCGGTGGCCTCGCACTGCACAGTGCACAACAGTCTGGTGGTGCCGCCGACCGTCAGCATCGTCCTCGACGAGAGCCCAACGCCGAAAAGCGTCGGCATCGCGTAGGAGTGTCCGGGGGACACACACCACACCCACATGGGCTCTTTCGACCGACCCAGGGCAGTCCCCATTTGCTCCCGACCCCCTGCCGGGAAAGGCCCCGCGGACGTGTCGTGCCTGCGGGCGAACCAGACGCCACTGAGGGCTCGCGTTATGCAGTGCGTGCTGGCGGGCGCACCCCGACCGGCCGTTTGTCGCTGGCGTGAATCTTCATGCCCGCCTCGAGGACCCGCCGGCCGGGCTAGGGGACTACAGCCCGAAAACCCAGTCGGGGTTGTGGCTGATCGGGTGGTCCGCTGTTTCTCGGGTGGCGGTCAGGAGGGCGTCGCTGTGTTCCTGCAGCAGAGTTACCGGGTAGCGCGAATCGGGTGGGCTGAATAGGCCGACGCGTAGGCTTGTTTGCTTCCATGCGCCGGTGTCGCTAAAGAGTCTGATTTTCTTTGCGGCCAGGATCTGCCGCATTCCCAGGGTGACCGACATCGGGGGTACGAACTGGTACGCGGTTCCGAGTTCGCGCTGGGCGAGGGCGATGACGGTGTCGACACTGTTCTCTTGGATGCGGACGGTCGAAGTGCGGACATCCTCCACGGAAAGTTCGCTATACGGGTTTCGGCGTGCCTGGTTGTAGGCGACGTGGCCGTCTTGGCCCCAGCCACCGTAAACGAGGTCGACCGGCTCGAGGTCGATGAGGCGCTCGACCTCCGCCATGGTCGCTGGTTCGAGCCAGTGACGGTTGCTCTCCGGAACCGCCAGATCCGGGTCGATCGGCTCGTAGAAGTGCTTCTCCATGACGCCGCGGAAGGAGAACGGGTGGGCGCGGGGGAGCGTGCGGCCCTGCCAGTCCAGGCATTCATCCATGTGGAAGACCTCGACGTGCTTCAGGCTCACCCGCTCGGTGTTGACGAGGGTGGCAAAAGCTTGATACCAGGAACGCGGCCCGCACGGGATGATCACCCGCAGAACTCGATCGGACGACGCGGCGAGCGACACCTCGTCGGCGAGCTCACGCGCCATCAACTGCCCCATGCTGGCGCTCGTGTCTGTGAGCCGCAGCGGGACTCGTCTGCCCGGATGATCTACGAGATCGTCGACGAGGATGCCGCACCAGTCGTAGAGGTCGCCATTGTTCACTGTCGCTTGCCTTACCCCTTTAAGGTTCGTTGCGAGGATCAATCGAGTTCTGGTTGCAGCCGCGCACGGGCGTCCCAATCCATGTGCGACACCACGGTCCGGCGATCGAGGCATATACGGCCGACGGGCTGCTTGTGTTGGATCGGCACGTCGTCTAGGCGTGCAGCCGGGAGCGGAAGCGGTAACGGTCGCCGCGGTAGATGATCACGCCTCGCTCCAGTGCCCGGCCTCGGGCGTCGAAGAAGGCCTGGCGAACCTTGAGGAGGGGAAATCCGACATCGGCCTTCAAGAGGCCGGCGAGCTCGGAGTCGGCGATGATGGCCTCCACAAGGGTTTCCGCTGAGGTGACTGTCGCGTCCGCTGCATTGAATGACGCATGGAGGGACGTGCGTCGGAAGTCAATGGTGAGAGCGTTCGGCAGGAGGTAGAGGGGGACCACGCTGCGATCGACCGCAACCGGCACACCATTCAGTCGTCGAACGCGCCGCAGCAGCAGAACGTCATCGCCCGGCATGATCGCCAAGGCCTCGGCTTCTTCGAAACTGGCGGCCATCGTTCTCTGTTCGAGTACGACGGAATCTGGTTCGCTGCCCTTCATGCGCGCCATTTCGCTGAAGCTCATCAATTTGCCGGGAGGCTCGAACAGCGGCACGTTGCCGGCCGGCGCGGCCTTCGGCGAGGTCGCGTCGGCGACGAACCACCCTCGCCCGGGGATAGATTCGATGAGACCGCGCTTTTGAAGCCGCAGCAACGCCTGGCGCACGGTCACCCTGCTGACGCCCAAACGGTTCGCCTGCACCGTTTCCGACGGAAGCCTGGTGCCAGGGCCGTCGGAAGAGATTTCAGCCTCAAGTTTGGCCGCGACCTGTTCCCACAGGTGGGGAGCGGCGTCACGCCGGACAATGCCCGCCGGAAACTTGGTCTGCGAAGCCACCGTCATATGGTGGAGTGCCGCCGTCGAGCATGTCAATACCTGTATTAAGTCCGGTGTTGACTAACAATACGGCTCTGCTTCATTATGCGGCGCCTCTTCATGATGAGGACCAACCACAGGTCGATTGCGGATTAACAAGGAGAGCATCGAGATGCAGGGCGAGTCCGGCTTCGCGCAGGAACTGCCATTGAGCGAGTATCGACCTGTCTCAGAGCTTGTGACGGATTCGAACGTTCCCGAGGCCGCGCGGTTTCCCGTCATCGACGCTCACACGCACCTTGGACGATGGCTCGCTTCCTGGGTGGGTCGACCCAACGAGTGGCTGGTCGACGACGTCGAATCGTGGCTCACTGCAATGAGCGCGTACGGGGTCCAGGCGTTCGTGAATCTCGACGGCCGGTGGGGAGACGAGCTCGAGCAGAACCTCGAGCGGTTCGACCGCGCCCATCCCGGCCGGATCGCCACCTTCGCTCACGTCGATTGGTCGTCGTTTACGGCTTCGGGCGGGGTGAGCGGGATCATCGATGTTCTCGGCGACTCGGCTCGCGCCGGCGCCGCCGGTCTCAAGGTCTGGAAAGACCTCGGACTGCTCGTACCTGACAGCGATGGCGACCTCGTCATGCCGGACGATTCTCGCCTCTTCGATGTATGGGAAGCGGCAGGCGAACTCGGCCTCCCCGTGTGGTGGCATGTCGCCGACCCTGTCGCCTTCTTCAAGCCGGTCGACGGGCGCAATGAGAACTACGAGCTGCTGGTTGCGCGTCCTGATTGGGTGTTCAGCGGACCTGCGTTCCCGACGTTCGACCGGCTCATCCAGTCGCTGGAAACAGTTGTCGCGTCGCATCCGCGGACAACCTTCGTTGCCGTTCATGGGGGCTGCTACGCCGAGAACCTGAGGTGGGTCGGGCGGATGCTCGACGACTATCCCAACCTCAACATCGACATCGCGGCCCGCATCGCCCAACTCGGCCGACAGCCGCGCGCAGCGCGCGAACTCATCATGCGGCATCCCTCACGAGTTCTGTTCGGCAGCGACGAGCTGCCGCCGACGGGATCTGGCTACGCCAGCGATCCGCACTATGCCAGGCACTACCGACGCCACTTCCGATTTCTCGAAAGCGCAGACGAATGCTTCCCACACAGCGATGAAGACCCGCCGCTGATGGGGCGTTGGACCATCTCCGGACTGGATCTACCTGACGACGTTCTGCGTGCCGTCTATTCGGGAAATGCGGCGCGATTGCTGCCGCAGCTCGCCGTCGCCACGCACGGCCCGTACCACGAAACGAGTTGACTGATGACCGCCGAAGATGGCAGGGCAGGCCCTCACCAATACGACGTGATCGTCGGCACCGGCGGCATCGGATCGGGAATCTCCCTGCGATTGGAGGGCGACCATCTCTTAGGACGCGAGGAGAGCCGTCCGGTTTCGCTGCTCGATGCGCGGGACTACTGCAAGCTGCATATCGTCTTCCATTATTTGCGCGTTCTGGTCGGCGACCGTGTGCGCGTGCTCGCGGTTGGAAAAGTGGGCGATGACGCGGCGGGATCGCAACTCCTGAAGGAAATGCAGCAGATCGGGCTGGACCTCGGCCATGTGGCAGTCGCCCCGAATCGGGACACGCTGTATTCGGTCGCGTTCAGCTATCCGAACGGGGAGGGCGGCAATCTCACCACGATCCGATCGGCGTCGAGCGATGTCACGCCTGCGGATATCCGTGCCACCCAGGCGGAATTGGCTCCGCTGGTCGGGCGAGGAATGGTCGTCGCTCTGCCCGAGGTGCCACTGGCGACTCGTCTCGAGCTGCTCCGGATGGGTGGCGAGCTGAGTTTTCTGCGGGTGGCGACATTCGTCTCGAGCGAGGCGGCCGCGGTCTCATCCTCTGGGATGCTCACGGACATCGACCTGCTTGTGCTGAATGCGGATGAAGCTGCCGCGTTCACCGGCGGGAACGACAGCTCCGGGGCAGACCGGACCGGCGCAGACCTCGCGCGACACAGCATCGACCGGCTTCTCGCGCTGAACGACCGGCTCTCGATCGTCATCACCGGGGGCGTGCGCGGCAGCTGGTGCTGGAACGGTGAGACGACAGAGCATGTGCCGGCCATCCTGGCTCCGGTTCGCAGCACGGCGGGAGCGGGTGACGCGCATCTCGCCGGCATCCTGTCTGGGCTCACTCTGGGCGCGAGCTTGCACGAAGCGAACCGGTTCGCCTCGTTGATCAGCTCGATGAAAGTCGGCAGTCCGCACACCATCAACCCGGAAATTACGTGGGCGACAGTTCGGAGCACCGCGGCTGCGATCGGCTTCCCTTTGCCGGCCGGATCCGCTTGGCGACGAAACGGTGACCAATGAACCGATGGGCGCCTCCTGGCGTCTCCATCGTGGGAGACCTCGACGGGCGGCCCATCAAGCGGTTCGAGTTGGTCAACGACCACGGGATGTCAGTGGCGGTGCTCGAGTACGGAGCGATCATCCAAGCGATCAGGTTGCCCGATCGCGGCGGGCGAATCGCGAACGTCGCCCTCGGGCTCGCGACCGTGGATGAGTATGTCGACGACTGCTCGTACTTCGGTTCAGTCGTCGGGCGATTCGCAAACCGGATCGAGAATGGTCGGTTCGTGCTCGACGGGCGGCGCCATCAGCTGACGGTCAATGAGCCGCCGAGCTGTGTGCACGGCGGCGCATCCGGATTCAACCGGAAGGTCTGGAACGGCACGCCGTTCGTGACCAGCGAAGGTGCCGGAGTTCGCATGGGTTACCGGAGCCAAGCCGGCGAAGAGGGCTTTCCCGGAAACCTCGAAGTCGAGGTCGGCTACGAACTGCTGCGCCACGAGAACACGATCCGCTTCAGCTATTCCGCGACGACCGATGCGCCGACGATCGTGAACCTGACGAATCATTCCTTTCTGAACCTCGACGGGGAGGGGGCCGGCTCGATTCTCGATCACGTCGTGACGATCCAATCTGACGGCTATCTGCCGCTGTCCAGCACGATGATCCCGACCGGCGACGTGGCGCACGTGTCCTCGACCCCGCTGGATTTCCGGAGTCCGCAGACAATCGGATCACGAGTGAAAAGCACCCATCAGCAGATCGCATTGGTCGGCGGCTACGACCACAATTTCGTGGTGCGGCGAGCCGGGAGCGGATTGACTCAAGCCCTCACGATGGAATCTGCCGTTTCCGGGCGCAGCGTCGAGGTGTGGACGACCGAGCCGGCGATCGACTTCTACTCCGGCAACTACTTCGACGGCTCGGTGATCGGCGCCGGCGGTGCCCCGTATGAACGATGGGCGGGAGTCGCGATCGAACCCGAGCACGTCTCGAATTCACCCAACCTGCCCGCGTTCCCCTCGACCACGCTCCGCCCTGGTGAGACCTACGCCTCGCTGACGGAGTTCCGCTTCGGTATCGCGGGCTCCAATAGAGAGTTCCACGGTGGCTGAAAGGTCCCCGAAAGTCTCGGACCCGGGACCACAACCAGAACAGTAGGCCGATCAGACGTTGGCGTTGACGCGGCTGCCGGGCTCGGCCTTGGCGGCCATGAATGCGGCGAAACTGACCGCGCGGGCGTTGGGGATGGCGCAGAGCCTGGCGCTGCCGACGTCGCTTTCGTTGAGCGCGGTGAAGTGAGTACCCACTTGTATTAATACCGGTCTTGACTAGCTGCTTCGGGCGTCTGATTATTGCTACCACTCACTGGAGGACCCACTCGCGTCGTCGTCCCATGAGTTGCGAGCACCTCAGTCACACACCGCGGATCCTCGACTACGAAAGGAAAAACCCATGAAGGCGGAGTCGAGTCGTCGGCGTGTCAGCCCTCCTCGTTGCGGCCGATCGACGGGGACAGGTGGCAGTCCCGTGATCACCCACAAGTCGCGGTTGAGGGCAGCCGGAGTAGGAGCCGTAGCCGCTCTTGTGGTCCTCTCCGGTTGCAGCTCGAAATCCTCGTCCGGCGGCCCGTCCGGCAAATTCACACCGGGTGCCCTGGACAAGACCTATGCGGGGACGACCATCTCGGTGATGCTGCCGCCGTGGGGTACCTACCCGCAGAGCGAGCTTGATAAGTTCACCGCCGAGACGGGGATCAAAGTGACCATGCAGAGCCTCGCCTGGGACTCGATCCACGACAAGGTGGTGACGGCGGAGGCGAGCGGACAGGCGCCTGCGGACGTGGTGGAGATGGACTGGACGTGGGTGTCCCAGTTCGGCGCGGCCGGCTGGTTCGCACCCCTGGACAAGTACCTGACGAAGGCACAGATAAGCGACTCGGTCGGTGCGAGCCAGTTCGTCAGCAAGGGGCAGCAGATCGGCCTGCCTTACTCGCTCGACTTCCGCGGCTCGGAGGTTGACATGACCATGCTGAAGAAGGCCGGCATCTCGACACCCCCGAAGACCTGGGCCGACACTTTGACCGACGCAGCTGCGGTCAAGAAGGCCGGCGTCGTCCAGTACCCGATCGCCTATCCACTGAAGGTTCTCGAGGGCGCGGTAACGCCGTGGTACGCCCTCGTCCGCGGTTCCGGCGGTCAGATCCTCACCGCGAAGGGCCAGCCCGCCTTCACGGACGGCGGGACTGGTCAGGCCGCGCTCCAATTCATCCGCGACGCTTACTCGAAGGGCCTGATCGACCCCGGCGCGATCGGTCTCACCGAAGAGCAAGCCAGCGACAACTTCGCTGCCGGCCAGGCCGCCATGCTTCTCTCGTCCAGCCCCAACTCGGTGCCGGGATACACCGACGCGACCAAGAGCAAGGTCGCGAAGGACGACCTCCAGTTCATCCACGTGCCTGGTCAGGCTAACGACACCGGCGCATCCGTGGGTTTGGAGGAGGCCTTGTCGATCCCGAAGGCTTCCAAGAACAAGGAGGCGGCCGCCGAGTTCATCACCTGGTGGATGCAGACTTCGCAGCTGCTCACGGCCCAGAGCAACCCGGACATGGGGCTTCTGCCGCCGAGCCATGCCGCCCTTCAGCAGTTGGCGTCCTCCGGCAAGCTGGCGGGCTCGGCGACGATCATCGCCATGGCCGCGAACATCCAACCCATCATGCCCGCCCTGCCCACGTGGTACTCGAAGTTCGTTATCGACGCGGCAGGAGTGATCCAGTCGGTCGCGACCGGCCAGACAACCCCCGCCGACGGGATCGCGAAGCTCGGGACGCAGACCAAGCAGCTCGCCTCGCAGGGGCAGTAAACGGTGCTTGGGTCCGACCGGCCGTTGCTGGCGCGGCCGGTCGGCCCAAAGATAAGGCGGTCGGCGACCCGGCGGCGCATCGACCGGCTCGGGCTGCTGCTTGTCGCGCCGTCCGCGTTGGTCATCGTGGTGCTGGTGCTCTTCCCGAGCAGCCGCAGCGTTTTCGGCAGCTTGCATCGCTACGACCTGACCGATCCGAACCACGGTTTGAACGGCGTCCAGAACTACCGATCGATACTCACCGACAGCGACTTTCAGCAGTCGCTTAGGAACACCGCGGGCTATTTCGTCGTCGTCAGCGTGTTGGTGCTCGTGATTGGCATCGTGATGGCCCTGTGGCTGCAGAGCCTGCGCGGCGTCGTCCGGGCCGTCGCGCTGACGGTGGTCGTGCTGCCCTGGGCCGTGCCCGGCACGGTCTCCGGCGTCCTCTGGTCGTTCATCCTCAACCCCACTCGCACGGGGCTGCTGAACTCGGTCTTGAAGTCGCTCCACCTCATCGGGAGCTACCAGGCGTGGCTGAACAAGCCCGTCGCCGGGGTCTTCGTGATCGCCATCACCGTCGCCTGGAGTGCGACGCCACTCGGCGTCGTCATCCTGCTAGCCGGCCTCGAAGGCATCCCGCGAGAGCTGTACGAGCAGAGCCTCATCGACGGCGCGAACCGGATCAAGCAGTTCACCTCGATCACGCTGCCCCTGCTGCGGCCGGCGATCGCGATCGTCCTGCTGACCGGCGCTGTGCTCTCGATCGGCCTGTTCGACCAGGTGTACGTCCTGGTCGGCCTCGACCCGAGCAAGGTCACCATCGCGGGGCAGATTTACGTGTACGCGTTCCGCGACTTCAACTTCGGTTTCGGGTACGCCGCATCCGTGATCGCGACCCTGATCACGGCGGCCATTTCCCTGGTCTACCTGAAGCTGATCTACCGCGAGGAGGAGTACTGAGGTGAGAAAGCGCACCGGCTTCGGGCCCTGGTGGGGGTCGTTCCGCGTCATCATCGGGGTGCTGGTCGCCGTGTGGTCGCTCGCGCCCATCTATTGGGGTGTCGTGATCGCGTTCGAGACCCCGGCCGAGATCCTCCGCCCGACCCTGCTGCCGCAGGGGTTCACGTCGTATAACTTCGCGCGACTACTCAACGGCACCGCGCTGTCGCACTCCTTTTATCGGGCGCTCGCGAGCTCGGTGATTCAGGCAGGCGGCGCGACGCTGTTGACGCTGCTGCTCGCGCTGCCCGCCGCATACGCCTTCGCCCGCCTCACCTTCCGTGGTGCGACATTTCTGGTGTCGATGATCACGGTCACCCTCGCGGTCCCCCTCTACCTCATTTTGATTCCGTTGTTCCAGTTGTTGGGCTCGGCGGGGCTGATCAACACGCAGCAGGGCGTGATCGTCGTACTCACCTCGGCCGCGCTGCCGCTGGCGATATGGATCCTTCGCAGTCACATCGTGACCCTGCCCGCGGATCTCGAGTCGGCCGCGCGGCTCGACGGCGCGAGCACGTTCCAGCTCATGCGGCTCGTCATCGGTCCGCTCGTGGCGCCCGGGCTCGTTGCCGCCGCCCTTGTCACCTTCATCGCCAGCTGGGGCGTGTTCCTCATCCCTCTGGTGTATGCGAGCACGCCGACCACGGAGCCGTTGACCGTCCTGATCCCAGCGTTGGTGGGCAAGTTCACCAGCGATTACGGCCTGCAGGCGGCCGCCGGACTCATGGCCGTGGTACCCCCCGTGCTCCTCGTGATCCTGCTACGGAAGCACCTGCTGTCCGGGCTGCTGAAGGGAGCATCTAAATGACCGACATCGCGGATGCGACGGACTCGGATCTCGAGGCGGCCTGCCGGATCGCGGAGGAATGCCTCGACCTCGATCAAGACGAAGCGACGGAGTTGCCGCGCCTGCTCTGGCACGAGGACGAGGGGACGACGCGGGTACGCCTGCTCGCCGTGACGGGCTCGGAGCCGGTGGGCGTTGCGATCGGCAGCATTCAGGGCGAGGAGGCGTTCCTCGACCTGATCGCGGTGATGCCCGGCGCCCGCAACGGGGGCGTCGCCCGCCTCCTCCTGACGGAATGGGAGCGGCGCGCGACTGGGACGGGCGCGATCCGTCTCAGAGCCGGCGAGAACATGCGCACCTATGCCTGGCCCGGGGTGGACGTCCGGTACACCGCGGGGCTGTGTCTCCTGCGCCGGTTCGGATACGAGCGGACCAACGTCGTCTACAACATGGACCTCCCCCTCGAAGGGTTTCGGGGACCGTCCGAAGAGCGGGTCGAGCGGCTTGCGGCTGCGGGCATCGAGGTACGCCGAGCCCGCCACGAGGACCGGGACGCGCTCGCCCAGCACGTCCGCCGACTATGGACCGACATCTGGCTGCGCGAGACGCTGATCGCGGTCGAGAAGGAGACCCCGCCGCTGTTTTTGGCCCTGCGCGACGGTCAGATCGTCGGGTTCGCGGGGCACGGGATCTACCGCCCCTCCTTCTACGGCCCGATCGCCACCGATCCGGCGGAACAGCGTCATGGCGTCGGGGCCGTGCTGTCAGCGCTCACCCTCGCCGACATGGCGTCCCGCGACGTGAAGACGGCTCAGATCGGCTGGGTCGCCGAGACTGCGATCCCCTTCTACTCGCGGACCTCCGGCGCCCGACTTGGCCGCTGCTTCTGGATGCTCACGAAGACGATCGCTTCGTGACCCGCCACAACCCCCACCTGCCCGTTCCCCCAGGAGAGCACCCATGCCGGCAGTGAGCCGACCGAACTGGACCTTCGTGGTCGCCGATTCCCTGGAGAAGGTCTTCGCTGACGAGGAACCGCGCGCGATGGACCTGAGCATCCCGCTCACGGCGTTCGCGGGCGAAACCGTGTCGTTCCAGATCGCGTTCCGCCCCCCTGCGGCGCAGTCGTTCGATGACGTTGGCGTCGTCGTCGTCGCCGTCGACGGGGACGCCGCCCACTTCACCGCCCTGTCGAGCGTGGAGCTCGTGCCCTGCACGCTTCTCGCGTACGACGGCCACGACGACGGTTATCTCCGCGACACCGCGGGCCTCTACCCCGACCTGCTGAAGCCGCTCGGCGCCAAGAGCGAGATGGTGCCCTACCTCGGGCAGTGGCGCGCCGTGTGGGTCTCGGTCACAGCTCCGGACGGCGTCGAGGGCGAGGTGCCTGTGACGGTGAACGTCCACTCGGCCAGGACGAGCGCGCTGCTGCATACCGTCACCGTGCCCGTGCAGTTTTCGACGATCCGGCTGCCCGAGCTCGACATCGTAAACACGCACTGGGTGCACTGCGACGGGCTCGCCGACTTCTACGGCGACGATGTGTTCAGCGAGGAGCACTGGCGCACGATCGAGCGGTTCATCGCGAAGGCCGCGGAGATGGGCGTGAACTCCGTTCTCACCCCGACCTGGACCCCGCCGCTCGACACCGCGGTGGGCAGCGTGCGCCGTCCCGTGCAGTTGATCGATGTCATCGACGAGGGGGGCGCCTACCGCTTCGATTTCGCGAAGCTGCAACGGTGGATGGCCATCTGTCGCCGGTCGGGGATGAGGGGCCTCGAGATCGCGCACCTGTTCACGCAATGGGGAGCCGAGTACACGCCGGCTGTCTATGTGATGACGGACGACGGCCTCGAGCAGCGCTTTGGGTGGCATGTCCGGGCGACGGATCCCGAATACCGAAGGCTGCTGGAGGCTCTGCTACCAGGGCTCCTCGATGTGCTCGCCGCCGAGTGGGGCCTCGACAACGTGATCTTTCATATCTCGGACGAGCCGCACGGTCCGCGGATGCTCGAGTCATACCAGGCGGCGCGGGCGGTCGTGGTCGACCTGCTGGCGGGAGTCACGGTCGTGGACGCGCTCAGCGACTACGAGTTCTACACCTCCGGAGCCGTCGAGCACCCGGTCGTCGCGACCGATGCGCTCGAGCCGTTTCTCGAGCACGGCGTTCCGAACCTGTGGGTGTACCACTGCCTCGCGCAGCACAAGGACGTCGCTAACCGCTCCATCGGCCTGCCGTCATACCGCAACCGGGTGCTCGGGACCCAGCTGTTCCTGCTCGGCGTAGTTGGCTTCCTGCACTGGGGGTTCAACTTCTACAACACGCAGTACTCGACGCGGCCACTTAATCCCTTCCAGGACACGTGCGCAGGAGGGGGGTTCATCGCCGGGGACGCGTTTATCGTCTACCCGGGTGACGGCGGGGTGCCCTGGGAGTCGCTGCGTTTCCGCGTGTTCGCGGAGGGGATGACGGACCACCGGGCGATGCAGCTCCTTCGGGATCTCGCCGGTATGGAGACGGTCCGATCGATCGTCGACCCCGAGGGCACGGTCACGGCCACGCGCTACAGCACCGATCCCGACCACTACCGCCGAGTCCGCGCGGCGCTGTCCGCGGAGATTGTGCAGCGGTCAGCCTCACCTAGCGCGTCCGAGGACGTCCATGTTCAGTAACACCAGCACGTCCATCCGCTGGACCGGAGACGGCGAGGTTGTGCAGGTCGATGCCTGGGGCGAGCACAGCGTCCGCGTTCGCGCCAGCGCGTCCGGCCGGCTCAGTGACCAGTCGTACGCTCTCCTCGAACCGTCCGAGAGTGCAGCGGTCACGGAGATAAACGGCGACGTCGGGACGCTTCGCAACGGGAAGATCCACGTCGTGATCACCCAGGGTGAGTTCGACGATTCCCAGCTCGGCTACGCGGTCTCGACCTGCGACATCGCTTTCTACAACGAGGACGGCACCCTGCTGTTGCGGGAGTTGAGCGCAGGCGGGTCGCTGAAGCGTGAGGCCCGTGACTTCCGTCCCGTCATCGGCACCTCGTCGTTCCGCACAACGGCCTCATTTGAGTCATCCCCTGACGAGCGGCTCGTCGGAATGGGGGTCTACCAGGAGTCGGACCTGAACCTCAAGGGCAATGTGCTTGAGCTCGCGCACCGCAACTCACAGTCGTCGGTGCCGTTTGTCGTATCCAGCGCTGGCTACGGGTTCCTCTGGCACAACCCCGCGATCGGCAAGGCGACCTTTGGACGCAACCGCACCGAGTGGTTCGCCGAATCGACCGAACAACTGGACTACTGGGTCACCGCCGCCGGATCGCCGCGAGAAATCGCGCGCGTCTACGCCGATGTCACCGGGCACGTCCCGATGATGCCGGAGTACGGCCTGGGCTTCTGGCAGTGCAAGCTCCGCTACTGGAACCAGGAGCAGTTGCTCAACGTTGCGAGGGAGCACCGCCGCCGTGGGTTGCCGCTCGATGTGATCGTTGCGGATTTTTTCCATTGGCCGAAGATGGGCGACTTCCGTTTCGACGAGGAGTTCTGGCCGGATCCAGACGCGATGATCGCCGAGCTTCGCGAGCTTGGCGTCGAGTTGATGGTGTCGGTCTGGCCGCAGATCTCGATTGAATCCGAAAACTTCGGCGCCCTCCGACGCGCCAACCATCTTGTGACTGCCGAGCGAGGCACCGATATTCAGATGTCGTTTGGTGGCCCGAGCATGTACCTGGACGTCACTCACCCAGGCGCTCGCGAGGCAGTGTGGGAGCTCTGCCGGCGCAACTACTACGACAAGGGCGTGCGCCTGTTTTGGCTGGATGAGGCCGAGCCGGAGTACGGCGCCTATGACTTCGACAACTACCGGTATCACCTGGGCTCGAACGTCCAGGTCGGCAACATCTACCCGCAGTTATTCTCGCGGGCCTTCTACGACGGCATGACAGCAAGTGGCCAGCGCGACGTCGTCAACCTGGTGCGTACCGCGTGGGCTGGCAGCCAGCGGTACGGCGCTCTCGTGTGGTCCGGCGACATCCACTCGACATTCGATGACCTCCGCCACCAGATCGCGGCCGCCATCCACGTCGGCGTAGCGGGGATCCCGTGGTTCACCACCGACATCGGCGGGTTCCACAACGGCGACGCGACCGACGAGCGGTTCATCGAGTTGCTGATCCGCTGGTTCCAGTTCGGCGCGTTCTCACCGGTTATGCGACTGCACGGAGACCGCAAGCCGTACACGCCACTCACTGCCGCCGACGGCACGGCCCGGGTCGGCAGTGGCGGCGACAACGAGGTATGGAGTTTCGGCGAGCCGGCAGCGTCGATCATCGAGGGCTTGCTGCGCTTTCGTGAGCTACTCCGCCCGTATACACGGCGGCTCATGCAGGAGGCGCATGACTCCGGCCAGCCCGTGATTCGGGGGCTCTTCCACGAGTTCCCGACCGATCCCACCGCTTGGATCGCGCAAGACGTCTACCTGTTCGGACCCGACCTGCTCGTCGCCCCCGTCACCGAGTTCGGCGCGCGACACCGCGAGGTCTACCTGCCCGAGGGCGCGCTCTGGACTGACGTGCGCACTGGCGCCGAGCACGCGGGCGGGCAGACGCTACTCGTCGACGCGCCGATCGAGAGCGCTCCAGTCTTTGCTCGAAACGGCGCACTGGCCGAGTTGGTCGGGAAACTCTGATGCGGCGTGAAGGGCGGATGCCTGAATCAGTGCTGGTCGGAGACGATCGAGCGGCGCTCGAGATCGGGATCGGGCCGGATGAGCCGGTCGCGATTCGGGCGCTCGTGGTCGACGGCGTGCCCCACGCCCTGGCGCGCCCCCGGCCGCTGGTCGAAATCGTGACGGTTGGCACGGGCCACACGCCGGCGTCCGCGCGACTCACGAACACGACCGCTGGCCGGACGACGCGCTACCTCGCGCACGCGTCCGCTGCCGACGCGCAGGCGTACCGCCTTCGCATCGACGTCGCAGTCCCGGCGACGGCGCTCGCCGCCGTCGTGGACGTCGAGCGCCCGCGTGACGCCGCGGCGTTCCGCTTCCGGGTGACAGTGCGAAACGATGGCGACGCGTCCGTCGTCCTGCTCTCGGTCGCGACCCTCACGCTCGGATTCCTTCCAGAAGGAGACGACCTCGGCGAGTGGGCGCGCATCAGCGGCACGAGCGACTGGATCGGCGAGGGACGGTTCGTGCGCGTGCCGTTGCGCGGCGCGACGTTTCCGAATCTCGCGCCGGTCGGCACGGGGTACGACCTCCGCGGCCAGCACAAGACGGTGTCGACCGGCACCTGGTCGACCGGCTCGGCGCTGCCCGTCGGCGTGCTCGAGCGCGACGGGCTCGCGCTTGCGTGGCAGATCGAGCACAACGGTCCGTGGCGAGCCGACATCGGGGAGGACAACGGCAGCGCCTATCTCGCCCTCAGCGGCCCGACCGACCTCGATGCGTCCTGGATGAAGGTTCTGAACCCCGGTGAGACCTTCACGACCGTGCCCGCCGCGGTGGCGCTCGCGGGCGACGTTCCGGCGGTGATCGGCGCGCTCACCGACTTCCGCCGGGCGTCGCGTCGGCCACTGCGTCCGACGCGACCCATCGTCTTCAACGACTACATGAACACCCTGAACGGGGATCCGACGACCGAGCGACTGCTCCCGCTCGTCGCGGCGGCGGGTGAGGTCGGCGCCGAGGTGTTTTGCATCGATGCCGGCTGGTACGACGACGGTGGCGATTGGTGGGACAGCGTCGGGCTGTGGACGCCGTCGACCACGCGGTTTCCTGGCGGCCTCGACGAGGTCTTCGCCCAAATCCGCGACGCCGGCATGGTCCCCGGACTGTGGCTTGAGCCCGAGGTCGTGGGCGTGCGCAGCCCCGTTGCGGACACGCTGCCGCCCGAGGCGTTCCTGAGCCGACGTGGGCAGCGGATCGTCGAGCACGACCGCTACCACCTCGACCTCCGGCACCCGGCCGCGCGGGCGCACCTCGACCGGACTGTCGACCGGCTCGTCGCCGACCTCGGCGTCGGCTACTTCAAATTCGACTACAACATCGATCCGGGATCCGGCACGGACCGTGCGGCCGACAGCCCCGGCGACGGCCTGCTCGAGCACAATCGCGCGCACCTCGCCTGGCTGGACACGCTGCTCGACCGGCACTCAGACCTCGTCGTCGAGGGGTGCTCGTCGGGCGCGATGCGGGCGGACCCCGCAGTGCTACAGCGGTTCGCACTCCAGTCCACGTCGGACCAGCAGGACTTCTCTAGGTACCCGCCGATCGCGGCGGCGGCCCCCTTGTCCTACCCGCCCGAGCAGGCTGCGAGCTGGGCGTATCCGCAGCCGGAGATGACGGACGAGGAGGCGTCTTTCACGCTCGTGACCTCCCTGCTGGGCTCCTTCTACCTCTCTGGACACCTCGACCGAATGACGGCATCGCAGCGCGCCCGCGTCGCCGAGGCCGTCGCCGTGGCGAAGCGGCTCCGGCCCGACATCGGACGAAGCCGGCCGCATTGGCCGCTCGGTCTGCCCGGCTGGAGCGACGACGTCGTCGCGCTCGGCCTCTCAACCCCGGGGGCCGACCTGATCAGCGTCTGGTGCCGCGCGCCAGGCGAGCGACCGGTGGAACTCGCGCTGCCGCACCTGGCCGGCCGCAAGGTGGACGTCGAGACGATCTTCCCGCGCGATCTCCCGGCCTGGGGCGCTCGCTGGGACGCCGAGAGCGGCACGCTCGCGTTGGCCGCCGTCGGTCCGAACCGGGCGCGCACGCTGCGCGTCGTCGCGCGCTGACCGCCGCAGATCACGAGCCTTGTCGCTCATGGGAATTCCGTGCGACGGTCAGGGACGCAGCGCCAGGGAGTCGATGCGCGCGAGCTCGTCGTCGTCCAGATTGAAGTTCCAGATGTCGAAGTTCGACGCGATGCGATCGGGACTGGCTGACTTCGGAATCACGACGGTGTCGCGCTGCACATGCCAGCGCAAGATCACCTGAGCAGCCGTTACCCGATGCGCCGCAGCAACCTCGGTGAGCACGGGTTCGGCGAGGTCGCTGCCCCTGAACGGGCTGTAGCCCTCGACCACAACACCGCGTGCGCGCGCTTGGGCCAGCCGGGTTTCGTCGTACTGCCGCGGGCTCCAGGGGATCTGATTCACTGCTGGTGCCACCCCGGTCGCCTCGATCAGCTCGTCAACTTGGTCAGTGCTGTAGTTGCTCACACCGACGGCGGTCGCGAACCCGGCGTCGCGAATTTCGAGCAACTGCCGCCAAATCGGTGCCGACGGGTCGTTGATCGGGGGGCAGTGAATCAACCACAGATCGACGTGGTCGGTGCGGAGATTGCGCAGGCTGTCGGCAATGACCTGACGTTCGCGGCCGGCGTGAGTGGGGTACAGCTTCGTGGTGATGAACAACTCATGGCGAGCGACGCCGCTGTCGTCGATCGCCCGGCCGACCTCGGCCTCGTTCTCGTACGTCGTGGCGGTGTCGATGTGCCGATAGCCGACGTCGAGGGCGCACCGCACGGCGTCGTAACAGTCAGTGCCTTGCATCGGCCAGGTGCCGAACCCGAGAACCGGGATCGCGCCGCCCAGGCTTAGTGCGAGCGCCGGAATGGGGCTTTCGTGGAGCGACATACGGACGGTCCTTCCAGGCGGGTCAAGCGTCGGCCAGGGCGATGCCAGCCGACGGCACCAAGTAATCGGGTCGGTTGATGCCTAGAGGTTCGCCAGTCAGCGCTAAGGCCCATGGGCATTCAACTCGGTGTCCGAGGGGGGACTTGAACCGTCTGAACGCCGATTCGTTGACCAGCGGGTTTCATCAATATGTCCTGGTTTCCCTTGCCAGTCAGGGGAAACTGGCACCC
>OLLJ01000345.1_pt1 | contig 37517 bp, 29 predicted proteins | sample 1604521 | NCBI WGS metagenome assembly OLLJ01 (sample SAMEA104055714, study PRJEB20765) | soil metagenome | isolation source: soil
CGCTACTTGCCGCACCCAGCGTGCACCATGACGTGCAGGGCCACTGACCTGCGGTTTTGCTGATATCGGGTGATCTTGTGTGTCGCCCCGTGTCAGCCAATTCGCAGCGTGGTGTGGTCAAAATGTGGTCAAGATCGCGAGGCGAGCGAAGTGGCGAGTTTGCGGTATCGGGCTGGCGGTTGGGATCTGCGCTATCGGGAGCGCAGCGGCAAGGAACGCACCGAGCGGTTCACCGGCGGCTCGCCGCGTCGTGCGCCGCGGCCGGCGTTGGAACGCAAGGCGGAGGTGGAGACCCGGTTACATCGCGGCACCTATGTGCCGCGGGAGGAACGTGAGGCGCTGTTCGAGACGTACTACCAGCGGTGGCTCGCGTCGCGGCAGGTCAGTGAGACGCGGGTGTTCACCGACGCCCAGCGTGCCGCCAAGCATGTGCTGCCGTACTGGTCGAAGTGGGAGATCGGACAGATCCGGCCGTCCGACATCGACGACTGGGTTGCCGACTTGTCGAAGAAGATGGGCGCGCATTCGGTGCGGCATTGTTACGCGTTGCTGCGCGGCCCGTTGCGCCGCGCCGCCAAGGATCGCGTGATCGACAACCCGTGTATCGACATTGTGTTGCCGAAGCTGCCGGACATGCGCAAGACGTTCGACGACGTGCTGACAGCCCAAGAGGTCGACCGTTTGGTGGCGGGGTTCGTCGATGAGGAGGTGCGCTACGCACGGCTGCGTACCAACGATCGATATCGGGCGCTGGTGTTCATGGGCGCGTGGCTGGGCCCGCGGTGGAATGAAGCGATCGGGCTGCGGGTGTGCGACCTCAACCCGTTGCGACGCGAAGTAACGTTCGGGCGGATCGTGGTCAACCAGAACGGCAGCCGCACGTTCGAGGAACGCTTCAACAAAACCGAGGACTGTCGCACGGTGCCCGCGCCGGCAGCAGTGATGGACGTGCTCGTCGAACATCTCGCTCGTTACCGGCCGGACGCCGGCCGTGAGGACTTGGTCTTCACCAATAACCGCGGCGGCCATATTCTGCGCGGGAACTTCAGCCGCGACGCCCTGCGACCGGCCGTTGTCCGCGCCGGCTTGGATGGTCGGCGTGTGACGTGGCTAACCTTGCGGCACACCGGCGCGTCGTTGATGTTCGACGCCGGCCTCACGCTGTTCGAAGTGCAGCAGCGCTTGGGGCACAAGAGCCCGACGTTGACTGCGAACATCTACACCCACCTCATGCGCGAACGGTTCGAAGAAGGCCGCGAGAAGCTCGAGACCTACATGCGAGATAAGAGAAACCCGGCTCCCCCATCACACGCACTCGTCACCCAACTTGAGCTCGGCTGATACACATCGTTCAGTGTGTTAGCTAAACCACTCGGGCCACAGCTCGCCGGGATGGCGGCCGAGTGCGATCGAGATCCGGTCCGCGGTGTCGCTGCGCACGGATCGCTTCGCCAGAACGCGCTGCAGTGTTCTGCGATCGATCCGCAGTTCTTCGGCGAGGCCACTAATGCTCTGCTCACGTCGCCGCGCGCAACGACGCAGTTCGGCCACCAACGGCGCGGCGTCATACCATCCCCCGTGGCGTGGCCGAGCCGACTCAGCCACGGCGGATCACCGGTCGACGGGATGTCTGCGCGGCCGAACTCGCTGACTGTTCGATACCGATCGCCACCGGCGGCCATGCGCCGCGAAGAAGCTCGAGTAGCGGCTGGGTCGGAATCTTGATCAGCCGGCCGAGTCTCAACACGGGCGTGGGCCATCGCTGTTCGGCCACCAATCGGTATGCAGTGGTGCGTCCCAGCCCAAGCATGGCCGCAGCGTGCGGAAGATCCAGCACACGCGGCAATGCGCCGTCGCCGTCGTCAGCCCTGGGCGGCGCGAGTTGATGCATCGTGGCAACGTCCGCCGCTACGGTGCGAACCTCGCCGCGCTCATCAGCCGCCGACTCGCTTGTGATCCGATGCATGACGCCTCCCATCGCGCGGCGACGCCGCGTAGGAAAGCCACCGTCCTCAAGGAGGCTGCGCAAAAAGCTGTGCATTCGGCGCCGGCGGCGGCCGCCGGCACCTTCGTGACCAAAGCGTTACCCCAGGTTCGTCCCAACGGCGTCGAGGATCCGGCCATCAACGGCCGCCGACGTGTCGACGATGCGAGGCATTAAGAACGCAGCTCGACCGGCGCGCCATGAGAACGTGGAAACCCAGCAGATCGGCATAGCCACGCGGAGCTCCCGTCAGCCCGTCATATGCGAGCTGGCCACTGGAAGCTGGGAAACTGGAACGGTCTTAGCGTTCGGATCGAACGGGCCGACCACACACATCCGCGCGGTCAGCGTGCAATGTTCGCCCATGGCCGTCACGCCAGGACTGAAGCTCATGTCCCGTAGAGCGCGCCGGCCGGTCATGAGCCCAGCTGCTCAACCTGAAGGTGTATCTATTCTTGTCTCGCAATGTTTCGTAACGACCGAGTGATTTGGCCTCGTCAGAGTCCGTGCGATGGGGAGACGCCGACGTCATCCGGAAGGAACGGGGGAAGGTCGCCGGCTTCCTCAAGCACCTTCATTGCGACGAGGACCGCGTTGTCGCGATATTGGGTCTGTTGCGAGGCGGCTCGGACCCGGTCAACGACTTCCTTCACGCCGACGACGCGGATTGCGCCGCTTCCAACTCGCTGGGTCGCGCACCACTCGCGAACTCGCTTCTCGTGGACGCCCGTTGATCGCCCGGCAAAGCGCCCGACGTACAGCCGAAGCTCGACTTGCTTCTGCAGGTAGCCAAAGCGTTTGGCCGCGAGGCCCACCACGGCCTTACGTACGACCGGGTCATTCAGCAGCGCATAACGCTTCCTGTGCACGAGAGTCACCGACTCATCGCCTGTGACCGCCGCCGCGACAACGCCGCGCGAACCGAAGAACGACTTGACCGTCGCGAGCACAAGTCGGTCCGCCCGTGCCGCAACCAAGTCCACCTCGAACCCGTGGGTCTGGATCTCCTCGCGGGCGGCCTTCTGCGTGCGCTGCGTCACCGGAAACTTCAGCGCCTCGGACACCACGAACCCCTCGGACTCAAGCGCCAGAGCGACGAACGACTCGAATGCCTCCATGCGGAGCAAGACTACGCGCGCGGGTTTGACAGATTAGGGTCCGAACTTCCCGTCGATCCGGAGTCTGGACGCTCACGCAATTCCCGGTAGCTGCGGCGCGATGATCGAGGCGCCGCTCGGCACCGGCGACGAGTTCGGCGCCCGCAGGTCGTCGAGGTCTACTTCGAACAATCGGTCGACGCTGAGGGCCGTCGATCCGCGTCAAACTGTCACGCCGGGACTGCGGGCTCGTGCTGCCGCCTGCAGTGACACTCGACGTCGTCGTCGCACTAATGCGGCTCGGCGGCGAGGCGCGCGCTCTCTGACGACCTATGTCGGCGGGTTGTCCTATCGTCCGAACCATGAGGGTCGCCGCGGTCGTGCTATCCGGCGTCGGCCTCGTCTTCGCCTTAATCGGCACGGCCGAGTTCTTGCCAACTGCCCGCGATGCAATCGCCTGGGCGCGAGGGAAGATCCGCAACGCGAACGCAACGTTGCGCGCGTGGCTCATCCTGCGTTGGGCGAAGACCAAGGGATCGAAGGCCGGCCTAGCTCTTCTCGGCGTTGTGCTTGCAATCCTGGTCTTTGCGCACTTGACGTCACGTCAAGATGCGGAGCCGACGACCGCCTCGGCGAGCGCTTCTGACACCGTAGGCGTGAGCGATTCTGTGACTTGGACCATGACATCTGGCGCGCTGCCCGAGGACGAGTGGCGGGCGGGCGTTAATGATGCGATCCGCAAACTCTCGGAGCAGCAGAGCCGCACGCAGCGCGACCTACTCGACGCCGAAGCGCGACTACGTGGCGAGACGGTCGATCAAGTCTCGGCATTGCGAAAGGAACGCCACGAAGCCGACCGGAAGGCTCTGGCATGGATTTTTGCGGGCGTGCTCTATCAGCTGGCCTCCGCGGGTCTCGGCCTTCTCGGCCGCTAGGGCGACTCCCCCTCTACGCGCAAACTGGGCGGACCCTGGGGCGGCGGACGTCGCAACGCATGGCGTCAAGCAGCCTCGATTCTGTCGCCGTAAGAGCGTCAAGCTTCGCGCGCCTTTGCCAAGCTCTCGAACGGGGCCGGGGCCGAGGGCGATGCGGCCGCATTAGCTTGTGCGATGTACTTCGCGGTCTGCGCCTGCGCTGCGGGATTCGGCCACCATGAATCCACAGGGTCGGCACCGCCCAGCTCCACATCCCGACCCGCGATCCACAATGCCAGCCGACAGCCGCCCTACCCGTCGTGTGGGGCGCCGGCCGAAGACCAGCTGGCAAGCCCGATGGCGCCGACCGAGCCGTCTGGCATTGCCTGTGCTGCAACCGCAGCCGGCCACCCGACCCCCGGCTGGGACGACCCGCTCGTGCCAATCAGTGCCGACGAGTGGCGGACACAGTCGCGCGTGATGTCGGCCCGGGCGCACGCACGGTGGCGGGCCGCTGACGCCGAGCGCTACGGCGTTGGGCCTGAGGGCCAGTAGCGGTACACGGGAAGACATGTCGCGTCCTGAACGATCACCGCCAGGTCTAAGACGTGATCGAGCGCAGCGGGTGGCGCCCTAAGTGGGGATGACGCGCGCATCCTCGATGCGCTTGCTGTCGTGCAGTTGCTGGCGGGGCGTGGGGCTTCATCCTGCTCAGAGCCCGACCGATGGCTGGCCGGCTGCGCGGTGCAGCGCGCGCATGGCTAAGAGCCGCGGGCGAAATGAGGCCCCTGTCGGCGCCATCGTTGACGCGTGCGCTTTGACGGCGGCCCACGTTGCATGGTCCGCGGCCGCAAAAGCCTGCACCAGTTGTTGGGTTTGGCGTTGCGGGAGCGGAACGAGGCGGCGGCCGAGTCTGGCAGCGGCCAACGTGGGATCTTCGCTGACATCGTCGCGGTCCAGGGAGGTGGCTGCGACGAACAGCCCGCCGCCGGATGCGAGGCGGGTGATGGCAGCGGTTTGCCAAGCGGTGATTTCCTCGAGCGGGCGGACGATCTGCTGGGTGTCGGCGAGGACGCGCTGCGCGGTTGTGTCGTCGGGGAGCAGCTCGGGGACGCGCCGCCATCCATCGCCGTTTCGGGTCAACGATTCCAAAGCCGACCGCACGTCCAGGACCTGTTCGTAGGTCGCGGCATCGGGTGGCGTGGAGGCCTGCAGGCCGGCGCTGAGCTGGTAGACGTCCCGCCACGCTGCTGCGGCCGCCGACGACAACTGGGAGCTGCGTTGGAGGCGCCGCACGACCGCGGCGGCGGGGTCGTTCGCCACGAGATGGGGCCTTCGGTGCGCGGCGGCGAACGCGATGGCGGCTGCGTGTTGGTGGACGGTGATCGCGAGCAGCGCGTAGTGCCCGATACTGCGGATCGACACGTGGGGTGCGCGGGCCTGCTCCCATGCCTGCTGGCGTAGGGCGGTCATCGTGTGGACCGCGTTTCCGAGCGGTTCCACCGCCGTCTTTGGGCCGCGTGCCGTCTCGCGAGCTGGCGTCAGCTCGTCGAGGGCGCCGATAGGACCGCGGGCGCGTGCGTGATGGGACAAGCTCGCGGCGGCGATCCGCAACGGCGCCGGGTTGAGCAGATCGGCGCAGTCAACGTCGCGGTCTGCTTCGCGAGCCCGCAGAGCGAGTGCTTGTCCAGAGTTCGCGACGGTGCGCAGAAAACCGGCTAGTGAGTCGACCGCAGCGGCTTGCGGGCGAGTGCTGTCCAGCAGCCACGCGTCGGGGGTGCGCCAGCCGTGGTCGGGATCGCGGTGGGTATCGAGGAGATCGTGAGCGGCGCGCAGCTTCGCCGCCGCCACCCGCCAAAGCCGTGCCGGCAGCGGAAGTGTTGCGGGGTTGCCCGGGGCGGTGGAACGTCGAGCCCGCTCCGCAAGCAACGCAGTGCTGGCACCGAGCGGCGCCGTGAGGTCCTCCAACGTCACCGATGTTGACGCGACGGCGGGCACGGGTTGCCGTGTGCTGGGGACTAAGTACTCGATGTGGGTGTGGACCGCGTCGAGCAGGTCACGGTAGGCGGCAACCGCCGCGGCGGCGTCGGTGTCGCCGGTGAAGCGCGCCCTCATCATGGCGAAGGAGGCTTTGCCGATCGCGCTAAACGCCGCGTCGACGAGTTCACGGTAGGTCCCATCCTCGGCACCGGGTGTTGCTTCGCCGGCGGTCATGGCAGCTGGCCTGTCAACGCGTGATGGGCCATCCCGAACCAGTAGGCCGCCGTGCCTGCGGCGAGCAGGTCGCCGGGTTGCAAGGCGGTGTCTTCGACGTCGAAGTCGTGCAACCCCGCCACGATCGACGCCAGCAAACCCTCCGTCGCTTGCGGCAGCGGAAGGTCGCGAATCTGCGCTGCCAGTGCGGGGATTTCGGCGAAGCGGGCAATCTCGGGACGTGCCCTCTGCAGCTCGTCGGCGGCCTCACCGAGATGGCCCGCTGCGTGGGTCCAGCCCAGGTCGTTGTCGACGTCGGGTCTGGTCGCGATCTCGGCCGCGGCCTGCTGCGCGGCGCGGGCAGCGGCCCACAGCTCCCCAAGGTGAGCGACTGGTGCGGAGGCACCCGTGTCGCGGGTAGGTCCTGTCATCGGTTCACCTCCTGGTACGCGCGTTCGTGCCGTCGGCGACGGCGAGCGGTGCCGGCCGGCGTGATGGGTGAGCGGTTGAAAGTCTCAGTCACCGGGCGCAGGCCCTCGGCGAGCTGGTGGACCGCGAGAACGGCGGCATCAGCGTCGAGTTCGACATCGACGACGAGCGCCGCGGGGAGCTGCGCGGCGACGCAGTACGTCAGCCGGGCAAGCCCTTGATGGTGTTGCAGCCGCTCCACGCCGGTTGGCGCACCCCAGGCATCGATCAGCGGCGCATTGTTGACAACCGCGATCGATGTGACGCTGTCTAGCCCCAGCCCCGCCGCACGGGCTGCACTCGAGCCCGCCCGCAGCTGCCATGCCATCAAGTCGGCTGATCCGAAGCCAGTGATCGGCACACCACCGAAGCTGAGACCGGCGTTGGCGTCGACGGTCAACGGCGAAGGTCCGGGCATCACGATGTGGTGGACGGTGACGACGCCGGCAGGTCCGACGCCGAGGTGATCGAACATGACGGCGGGATCGCTGACCAAGGTCACGTCGTGCCACCAGGTCAGCCCCGGCGCGTATGTTTCGAGAAAGGTTGACGCGCGGTACGCGGCGATCGCCCGGCGAAACCAGTAAGCAGCTTCGCCGTCCAGCAGCGCCAGGTCGCCGAACCGCGGGTCACGAGCGGCAGCGTGCAAAGTCGTTGCGGTCAACGTCTCGTAGTCGCGTCGGCCCTTGATGGCGGCACGAGCCTGGCGCACTGTGCGAAACGCGGATCGGATCACACACCGAGCGGCCGCAAAGGAACTCACGAGCAGGCATCCGAAAATCACGAATGCGATCCCAGCCGGACGAGGATGCGGTCGGCTCATCTCCCGTCCAACTGCCAGTGCCGACCAGGACATGACCACCAGCAGAAAGACGCTGAACGCCAACCGCAGCAGCGTGCGTTTGGACGACGTCACCTGCTGCCCACAGGCGACACCGGCCTGCTGCGTTGCGCGTTCCCACGCCCACGCACCAGCTGCACCGCGTGCGGCCTTCACCGCGCAATCCGGGTGAGGCAGCGAACTCGGGTGACCCTGGCTTTGGTTGCGTCGAAGCACCGTCATGACGCCCGCACATCCTCGACTGAGTTCGGGCCTTTGCCCCCGCCGATAGCTACGCCGCCGCGAGCAGAGTTGCCGGCGAGCGGCGCGACGGAACGCGGACCGGCTGTCGGTCCGGCAGGCTTGTCCGCGACCGCCTTGCGCACCACCGCCTCGTCGATATCGAGCACGGCGGCGGACAACTCGGGTGAACCCATCGCGGCCACCAGTTCAACGATCGACGCGGCCAATACCTTCTCTGCCTCGCCCACCAAGCTCGCCCCCTGGGCGATCAAGACCGCCTGCCTGGCTCGAGCCCTATCCACGGCGTCCTGGCACCGCGCCGCTGCCACCACAGAGGCCTGTTGTTCTCTCACCCGGCGGACAAACCGCATCCGGGCCTCAACTGCCCGCGAACCTGCCATCACTGGCTCCCTTCGACGTTCGACGAAAAAGTCCCCTCACTACCCAATGGGTGTCACCAAGGTGCGGTACCTCCCCGGTTCCTGTAAATGATCTTGGAAAAGTTTTCGCGCCTTCCCAGATCGTTCGGCCGCTGATCGCGTTCGCCGGGCCATCTTTGCCGCGACTCGTCTTGCATCCAGGGGTTTGTCCACAGGCCGACCCGCGAGTTTCGGAGCTTGGTGTCACCCATTGGGTAGTGAGGGGACTTTCTTGCGGACCGCAATGCGAAGCCACCTCACACCCGGCCGCGGACAGCGAAACGGGAGAGCTGAGGACCTGGAAGGGGTGCGGGCGCGGTGATGTCGCTGCACAAGCTGTCGGCCGGTGGCGGGGTGGATTACCTGCTCAAACACACCTGCTGCGGGCGCACCACCGGTCTTCCGCCAGATTGATGCCGCATCGGGCACATTCGACGGCGAATTGCAGCACAATCGGTACCGTTTGCGTCCCGCGTCACGGGCTCAGACGCGGACGGTGCTGCGTGCGCTCGAGGTCCTCGCTTAGGACCGCGCGGGCGGCGTCGGTGACTGTGGGAGCGATGAACCATCGGTCGCCGAAAAAGACCCGCGCCGCGCCAGCGACGGTCACGCGTACACGCGGCTCGCATGTTTGGCGCTCGCCCGATGGGAACTCAATCTGCGTGCCATTCGTCGATCCACGGTCCTCGACCCAAAAGCCGCCGGGATCAAGCTGACAGGCGACATGGGTGCGCGAAACCGAAAGTGTGTCGTCATCGACCATGACGAGGTGATCGGCGGTCTCGCCTGGTTCGGCCGCCGGGTCGCGACCGATCAATACTCGTCCGCTCACTTCGAGCTGGTCGCCCGTATCTAGCGAGAGCGTCCACGGTAGCCCCGGCAAAGACGTAACGGAGGCCAAGGGCGGCTCAGGGAGGTCAGCCGAGCCGATCTCCTCAGTCTTGACGGCGACCGCGGCGCCGCAGAACGAGCAGTGCTGCCAATCCGCCTCGATTGGCGCGGCGCACGTGGTGCACGCGAACCTGCCAGTCGGCGCAGCAGCCGGATCGGACTGCAGCTGCGTCGGCGCTGGCAGTGTTACCGCCGCCGGTTGTTGCGGTGCAGACCCCAGCGGTGGAGCAAGGGCGATCTCCGCCGGTTCGGACTGCGTGCGGGCGCGATCGAAGAACTCGCGCGAGGTTGAAGGTACCCACAGGAAGATGGCGATTCCGATCGACACCCCGAGCGGGACAATCAGGGCGACCGACCTCGTCCCCAGAACGGCGTCCGCAATGACGACGGCAACCGGAAGGCCGCTGATGACCTGCCGCGCAAACTGGTCGCCAGCGGCCAGCCGTCGATTGAGACCAAGTGCGGTGCTCGCGACAGCGATCAAAATGAGGCCGACAAGGACGTCCTTGCCGCTGATGTTGCCGAGCGGTAGAAGGACGACTCCGACGAGCAGCACCACCGACGCCCACCACGCGACCAGGGTGCGGACAATCACAACCGGCGTCGGCTGCGCGGCGTCTTTGCCGTGTTCCAAGAAGAAGGTCTGCACGCGCGGCGACCACGCCAGAATGACAATCGCGCCGAGGGATGCGACCAAAGAGAGAATGACCCAATGCGTGTGGTCGTTCGAGACGATGATCGCAGCGGCGAATGACCCGAGCAACACGTACGACAATCCACGGGCGACGCGATCCGCATGCGCGATCCTCCACGCGAGCAGGAGCAGTGCGACGGCCACTGCGCCGAGCACGATGCAGATCATGGCTAACAGGAGCCCTAGATCGCGCCCGAATTCCCCGTCGCCAAAGAGACGAAAGACGTTGGGGACCTCGGGCAAGACCACCCGGAGAAGAAACGCACCAGCTATAGCCATGAGAAGGGACACGACCAGCAGTTCGGGCGGCGGCGTGCCCGCCTGTGGGGCCGGTTCCTCGACCTGCTCTGGGGCTGCGTTCACAAGCCACCCCGAGACCTCACGCGACACCGGCGATGTTGAAATTCCACCCGCCGAATCCCAAGTCACTTACTCCGGGGCCTTCAAAGCCAGACACGCTGAACTGCGTCGACTGGCCGGTACCATCCGTAGCCGTCCAGTTTTGTGTGGGCCAAATAACGAGCTGAGTGGCAGCGAGCGCGGCGGAGTCACCATCTGGGTGATCGGGCGTGTAGTAATCGGGAATGACCAAGAATCCATTGCCAACTACAAATCTTCCCGGCAGCAATGGTTGCGAGCTCTGCAGCCCTACCGTGGGCGAGCCCGTGACAGTGCCACGGCATTCACTGCCACCTGTGTAATGCATCTCCGCCGTAACCGAAAATCCCTTATCGAGCCCCTGGGCCCCGAGGCTGATAGACAAAGCCGCTTCAGTGCTGAACCCTGTGGTCGCGTTGGTAAGCCGGATCGTCAGCGGGATCACGGCGTCCCCCTGCGGATTGATGGTGCAGCCGCTCCCTGCCGTGTCGTCGCCGTTAGTCAGCCCGGCTTGGTAATGCCGAGGGTCGCCGAGGCTCACGGCACCGTTGACCACGTACCCGCCCGCGCGCGTCATCGTGAAGTTCCATACATGCGTCATGGCACCCGACGGAACGGGCGGCACCGTGATGGCGGGGGTCTCTTGGAGGGTGCCCGACGCCGCCGAGGGCGATGCCGCAGTGAAATCTGCAGCGCTGGCCGAGTGGTTTGGCGAGACCGACAGAACACCCGCCAATAGAACAACCAGCGCGCCGCCAATGAGGCCGGTCTTAGCGACCGCCGACACCTTGGCGCGTTGCGGTGCCGCGTCGTTGTTCATCGGCGCGGTGGCCGCCGCTGCGCTCGCACTCCGCGGCCATGCCGCCACGGCCGCACCGAGGGTGATTGCGATGGCCAGGGCATACGCCGACGGCAGGCGTTCAAGGTGGAAAGGTGACGCCCAGCGCTGCCCAGTTGCCAACGAGATTGCGAGAGCCGCGAGTACCAAGGCCGCGACCCGACTCGGCCCAAGCTCGCCGCGGCGAACCGGCGCGGTTAACGTGAGCGCGAGGAATGCCAGAAGGATCTCGGCGACACCGAAGCCGCGGTATTGGCCCACGGCCTTGTCGAAACTGTTGGCGGCAACAGCCGCTAGCACGCCTGCACCTAGCGCCAGGTAGGCCCACGCGACAAAGGAAATCGCGACGGAGGCGACCGCAGAGCCGCTTGGCCCTTGTGGCGACACGGCGTGCGTCCGTACTCCGGGAAATGCTGCAACCGCGAACGCGAGAGCAAGACCGCAGACGAGTGTCACAGTCTCCCAACCGGTTCGGTGAGAGACGACTACCTCACCGAAAGCGGTCGCAACGGCGAGCACAATCCCAAGCCCGCGCGCCGTACGAATCCGCTTGACGATACCTAAGCCACACGCAATCAGTCCGGCTGCCGCCGCAACGGGTATGAGGGCGGTCATGAATCCGCTGAGCTCGGCGAGCCGTTCCCCGGCAACTCCGTAGTGAGCTTGAGTCAAGTAGCGCAGGGATAGCCACAGCGCTCGACCGTTTGGCCAGGCCAAGAGCACTCCGCAACCAACGGCGACGCCACTAACCAGTAGAACGTCCCCAGGTACTTGGCCAGCGACGGAACTCGCGGCGACTGGTTGAGGGACCCTAAGGGGGGTGTTTGCTCCGATTTGTGGCGGCGCCGACGGCTGGAGTACATCGGGAATCGTCGCGGCAGGTACCGCGACCGACGGAAGCGCGGTACCGCAGCGAACACAGAAGCGGCCCGCACCCTCGGCCGGCGCCTGGCAGCGAGAACACCACCCCGTGTCTGACCGGGCCGTCACTACGGTGCAGCCGGAGACAATCCGGCGTTTCCTAGAGTCGTTTTGAAGGTGCCCGTAACCGCTTGCACCACTCGCCACGCTGTGTCGACATTCGGGTATACAGCCTCGAGCACAGCGACAGACGTAGCGTCGATCTCCACGACTACGAGCATCACGCGCACCAAACCGGCCCGACCGTGGCTGAACCGCGCCCACTGCGCATCGGGGCCATCCACATCCGTGCCCCGAGAACGTTCGAGCTCGCGAATTTCTCCTCGCTCCCCGAACCTTGCCATAACGACGCTCAACGCACCGGGGACCTGAAAACCGCGCGGAAGTGGGGTTTTGAAGAGGTAGGTTGCCAGATAGACGCCGGTGCCGAGATCGGCGAAAGCGTGGAGGTCGGGTCGCCGCGGGTCGCGAGTAAACGCCTGAAAACGATCAGGAATGTCAAACCCAACGCCGTTTACGACGATGGGCGTCACGTGATTAATCTCTGGGCTTGAAGTGATAGGGGTACGTGGACTTGTCATGGGCCGACGTTGATCCATCCGCCATCGACCGGCTTGGCGTAGGCCAATACGGATGCAGACGTCGCCGTATCGTGGGTTTCGCTTAGCGGGCCGAGATTAAACGTACTCGTCGCATCACGTGTGCTATCGACCTGAACGGTCGCATCGGAGTGGGCGAACAGTGATTGCATCGCCTGAGTGTCACTCGGTGAAGCAATGAGTTGAGTGAGCGCTGCGCGGACCGCTGGATTTCCTGGGTCCACCGTCGCACTGAATGAGACGTCCGCGCCGTTCGACGTGGAGGCGGAAGCGAGTGGAATGTTCTGCCCTGAAACCTGGTGTATGACCGCCTCGACTCCTGCAGAGGTCGTTGCGTGGGCTGTCCCACTAAAGGTCGCCGACGTGACATGACCTGATGCATCTACGCTCACGGCGAGTCTGCCGTCGACGCCACCACTCAAGCCACCCATCGTGTCGCTACCACGCACGTCGACGTAGAGCGTCGACGCATGGCTGTCGAGGTCGTACGTCCCTCCAGCGGCGCCGCTAACCTCAACCCGCTGACCGTCGATATTGATGTGCGCGTTCCCCGAAAGGTCCAAGTTAGCCGTCGTGTCGATTCGATTCGTGGACCATTGGTCTAGGTAACCTACCGCCGCGACGGGATCCAGTATTCGCGACTGCAGTCCGTTTAAGAATGACTGTGCGTCTGCCGCATTCCGAAACGTATAAGTCGACTGAACCCCGGCATCGACGTCAACCCCCGCGCCTTCGTGCTTCGAGCCGAACTCTCTTCCTGCTCCACCCTCTAGGCCAACCGTGACCGTCGCGTGGCCGTCTTCGTATACGTTCATGCTCGCGTCGCCTTCGCCCTTAACATCCCAAGTTGCGACTTTGAGCGATGCCGCCGTTGACTCGTCAGCGGTACTTCTCAGTGTGTTCCCATGCGCCTCGATCACGAACTGTCTGGTTGCCGAGGCATAGACGGCGGCCGGCAACGCCGAGGGAGCAAAACCGAGCAGCACCTCTGGATGTGCGAGCACCATGGCGTTCTGCTCGTCTGGACTTAGCGAGTTCCACCACGCCTGCTGTTGCGCCGCCGACTCTTCCCGCACCGAAAGTGCCTGGGAGTAACCGCTCTTGACGAGCCATGCCATCCCAGGTATCGCGAGCATGAAGTGTGGAAGCGCCTTATGACCACTCTCAGCAGCGCCGAGTTGAGCGTAGAAATTTCGCCACTGACCAGGGCTATAAGTCGACGGGGCGGGATAGTTGTTGTTTCCGACGGCACTGGCTTGCCGCTGCTGCGCAGCGTTCTGTTTCAAGGAGCCCTGCGCCGCGTGCAATGCGTTGACGCTACCTACGAGCGAGGGGCTCAAACGACTGTTCCAGGTCTGGCGGAACCGATCAGCCTCCTGCCCTCGCCAGGGAGCGCTGTGGATATGGGCGTTGAGCGTGACGCGATGCCGCGCCAGGAGGGTCGCCCACGCATCCATCTGCGCTGCAAGACGGTCGAGCGCATCCGGGTCGGCCCCCCACGTCGCGTTCATTTCTCTCCTCCTCGATTCGCGATCACGCCCAACGATCTGACTTAGCCGTTGGAGGCCTGCTCCTGCTGCTGGGCGTTCTGGTTCGCTTGCTGTGAGGCCGTCTCAAGTGCGTTCGCGACGTTCGTGAGCTGAGTGACGTGGTTCGACTGCCAGTCGTTCACAAAGTGCTCGCGGTCAGGACCGGTCCACGGGGTGTTCTGTAGGGAGTTCGTCAACTGCCCCATGATGTTCTTGATCTCACCAGCAGCGTTGCTCAACTGCGAGGCGAGGCTGCGAACGGCGGTCGGGTCAAGACCTAGGTAGCTCGACATGACGGTAATTCCTTTCGGTTGGTTGATGGAACTTCAACTGCGGGAAACCTACAGAGAGATCTGTACATCGGGGAATGGGGACGACTCCCCACTCGAGGGCTGAGCCGGGGTGCCTGGCAATGCAACTTGAACGGTATTGACAACGCCACGAGCCACCAGCAGCCCGCGACCGGACGGGAAATCAGCACGATTGACCCTGGGGAAGTTGGCACGGAAGAGCACGTTGCCATCAAGCTGGTCTGGCTGAAGGACGATCCCAGCGCGGCTCGACTTTGCGTACCCGAGCAGGGGGTACGAGCTCGAGACCGAGCTCGTTTCTCCCTCTGCCAAAAAGAAGTGGCCGTTCGACAGACAGGTCCGCGCCAGCTCCTGAAGCGCAAAGTCCGCGGCACTATTCACAAAGTCTGCGATCCCCTCGACCACCACGACGGCCGGCGGATCGTCTTCCAGGGCTGCGGCGAGTCGAGTCGCCAGCATTGGCGCTGAGGTGGCGGCTTCCTCGGGACTTAATGCGAGCGAGTCGAAACGGAAGAGCGATCCGATGGGTGATCGACGGGAGCCGAAATAGTGAGTCTGGACCGTCGGGTCCCAGCCGCGAAGACTCGCAAGCATCGACAGAAGCGCCGTCGTGCGCCCGCTGCCAATCGGGCCTGTGACGAGAAAACTGCCGCGTGGCTGAAAGCTGATCGGTGCAAGAGTCTCCGAGGCCAGACCAAGCACCGGGCCGCCGTCGACAGAGGTCGGAAGATCGGCGAGAAGAACCCGCTCCGTAAGCCGTCCGATCGGCACTGCGGGCAGCACCCCAGCGCGCCCCATCGATTCGGCCAGCCCGTTGATTGCCACCGACTGACTTACGGCGTCCGCCCCGCCGCCAAAAACTGCAACCTGAACCTCCTGTTCGTCGAGCAATCCGCGCCCGGCGGGCGAGTGCGCCCCGAGAACGTCGTTGGGCAAGCCCATCAGGCCAAAGTCGTTGTCGTCGGCAAGACGCAGCACCAACCGCCGCTGAATCGCTGAGCCCATCGACGATGGCACGGCCGCTGGTCGGTCTGCCGAAAGCAGCAGATGCACCCCGACTGGTCGGCCATCATTCGCCACACCTACGAGCGCATCGAACCACCGGCCGTGCTCGCCGACTTCATACGCCTGGCGGAATGCAGCAAGTCCGTCGAGCAGTACAAGGATGCGCGCCTCGTTCGGTTCGTTAGCGAGTCGCCGGTACTCGGTAATGGTTCCGGCCCGTACGCGGGCGTAGCGCGCCGCCCGGTCGGCGACCAGTCCACGCAACCACCCAATGAGGCGCACGACGCGTTCGTGATCGCCGCCCGAGATGATGCTGCCCACATGCGGAAGTTCTTCGAGCATGTGGAGGCCACGCGCCCCGAAATCGAGGCCGTATACATGGCACGGCCCGCCCCTCACGGTGAATGCTGCGGCGACCGCAATCGAGCGCAACAGCGTGCTCTTGCCGGAGCCGCCAGTTCCGTAAACAGCGAGATTGCCGTCGCGGTCGGGAAGGAACGACACGACGGGCTGACTCTGATGGTCAGGGTCGTCGGCAACGCCGAAAACAAGCTCGTCGTCACGACGAGACGTAGGCAGTCGCGCGAGGTCGTACACACCCGCGAGTTCAGCTAGCCAGGGCTTTCGGGCTTCGGGAATCTCTGCAAGGGTGCGAGCTGCATTGATCGTGTGAACGATCCGTTGGATGTCTGTGGCACCGGGCTCCGCAGACGCGGCCGTCGGAACAATCTCAGGTACCTCCCACACGGTGCCGGTACCGAAGACCAGCTCCTCAACAAGGATCTCTGGACGCGGCGGCGCGTCTGTCGTCCAGCCGCCGGCATACGCGGCCTGGAACGGCACCAGCCGACCAGGGCCCGTCTTCGATACCGCACGGCCCGGTAGCGACGGGTCGAAGGCAGCAGCTTGGGGCGTCCCAAGAACGTCGCTGCTGTCGTCCTCGTCGGCCATGCGCAACGCAACGCGCAGGTTCGTGTTCGCGCGCAGGTTGTCCTTGATCACACCAGCTGGACGCTGCGTCGCCAATACCAGGTGCAGACCCAGTGAACGGCCACGCTGGGCGACGTTGACGACTCCGTCAACAAACTCCGGCACCTCGTGCACCAGGGCAGCGAACTCATCGACCACGATCACGAGACTCGGCGGCGCGTCGGCGTCCCCTCGTTTTTCCAGCTCTTGCAGGTCCTTTGCGCCCTTAGCTGCCAGGGCGTGCTCGCGGTAGCGCAATTCGGCTGCCAGCGAGGTCAGCGCTCGACGCACCAGGTGCGGGCTCAAGTCGGTAACGAGGCCGATCGTGTGGGGAAGCTGTACGCAGTCCCGAAACGCCGAGCCCCCTTTGTAGTCCACCAACAAGAACGTGACTCGCTGAGGGCTGTGGGCGGCGGCCATACCGAGGATCCACGCCTGCAGCAATTCGCTCTTGCCGGAACCCGTGGTACCACCGACGAGCGCGTGTGGGCCGTGGGTTCGCAGGTCGAGAATGTGTGGCTCTCCGGCCGATTGACCGACAACCGCGCGGAGCGAACCAGCCCGTCGCAGGTATGCCGGTGTGGCGTACGGGCCGGTGACCACGGAGCTGCTCTCGACCCAACGCTCGATGACAGCTTCCGCGGATGACGCCATTTCACGGCCAGTCAACGCAAGCATCGAGACGCTGCGCGGTAGATCGCTCGCGTCGTCGACGGGCGAACCTGAGTCGAGTAGCGGTGCGAGCCGCCGCGCAATCTCCATCGCGGTATCCGCGTCGACGCCATCGAGTCGAACCGGCGCGACCGACTCTCCAGAATGCACGAATCCGACGCTGCCGCTGACCTCGATCGGGGAGACGTCGACAAAGGTCCTACAGGAGGCTGGAAGTGCTTGCCTGCTGGACGAAACCCATAGGACGAAGACGCCAGCCGGCGCCCCGCGTTCAGCCACGGAGACGAGCCGCGCGCGTTCAACCGGCGCATCGTCCTCGACAAGTACAACCACTGCTGGCGATGGCGTTTCGTCATTCCGCGCGGTCGATGCGCGTTCGGCGACTAACTCCTCAAGCTCGGAAATGAGCGCAAGGCCACCGCTCGCGCTCGACGCCAACGCCCGCCCAGACAATGGACTGTGCGGTGACAATGTGTGGGGCAGCCATTTCAGCCAGTCCCAGGCGGGCGCGGAGGTAGTCGACGCGAAGCCGACGACGACGACTTCGGCCGGCGAATGTAGAGCGGCGACCTGGACGACGAGCGCGCGGGCGACAGACAGAGCGCTCTCTCGTGGGCCTGCTACTCCCAGAGCGCCGGTCTCTCGCAGCTGTCCGATGACCGGCACCGGCTCGACGGTCTCGAACGGCCGGACGGCGTCGAGCAGTTCCGTCCACAACGGCCGCGGTGCGTTGTGGCTCGCCGGGAGTTCGATGGTGTTGCGAGATGCCTGCTTGCCGAGCCCAATTCTTAGCTCGAGGAAGCTTAGGTGTTCAGGCCGTCGTGTCCACACCAATTCGCTGAGGTCACGCACGGCCTGCACGCACGTGGGCGTCGACGGATGTTCGACGTCGCGCCGGGCCACTTCGACTGCGCCGGCCTTACGCCCGTCGTCGACCAGTGCGGCGAGATCGGCGCGGAATGCCTCAAGGGCTGCGGCGAAGGCGCGCTTGCCGGAGATACGCGACTCGACCGCATTGCCGACCATCAAGACCGGACTCAGTGCAACGAAGACGATTGAGGTCGCCGAACGCGTGATGAGGAACAGGATTCCGCCCATGAACAGTGGTGCCAAGAGCGGAATGATTGGGAAGCGCGCCTTCGGCTGACGTTGCGGCGGTTCGGGCGCAATGAGCTTCTCGCCGTCGTAGAACGGATCGAGGCGTGGGCTGCGGTTGAAAGCGATCCCTGCCGTGCCGGGCGAGACATCGGCCGAACCGGTGGCAAGCAATCGCACCGAAAATGCGGTGTCGCCAACTCGCACCACATCGCCTGGGCGTAGAACTGCGCGGGCACTCACGCCGTCGCCCACCGTGATGCCGTTTGAGGAACCCAGGTCGACTATCTCGACGACATCGGTGACGTTGATCCTGGCGTGCTCACGGGAGACCAATGGGTCGGTCAACCGAACCTCGCACCCGCGGCCTCGACCGAGTATGTTCGTGCCCCTTGACAGGCTGAACTCGTGACCGGCATCCGGTCCCTGAACCACTCGAACGAGTGCAGCTGGCGATCCCGCGTGCGCATCGACGAACGCGTCGCTGACGGGCGTCACCGCTATGGTCGCCCCAGAATGCAGGCCACTCGATCCCACCTGAACCTGGGGAGGAAGCGCAGTACGGTGCCCTTGGGCGTCAACGATCGAGCAGCTAACAGCGGCATCGGGCTCGATCGCGTGACCGGCTGCTTGTGCGGTCGGGTCGTTGGCTGCGAGATAGTGCGCGAAATCGGCGACGGTGGCGGCGGCGTCCACGGTCGTCAACAGGTCGACCCACGACCCGCCTGCGCGCCACAGAGTCAGTTTCAGTCTCATCGATGGCCCGCCATCTGCGAATCGGCGTCGGCGCCCCGCGATTGCGTTGGTAAGACCACGCTGACGTGTGTGCTCGCGACAGGGTCCAGGGCTTTTCGCAACGAGCGCAAACTGAGCGCAGCTCTGAGCCGACGGGGGCGGCCAACCGTCTTCTTCAGTCTTCGCAGCGCGTCACTGACCTGCTGCCAATACCTATCGACGTCCGCCTTGGCCGGGGTGCCGAGCCCGAAGATCGCCGCGTCGGCCCGTCGGGCGAGATCGCTTAGGTGCGCATCTCCGATCGCCGTCGCCTGCTCGCGCCTCGTTCTCTTGCCCGGCACCGCTACGCCAAGGTCACGGGCCTTGTCGACGACCTCGTACCAACCCCCAGCAATGCGAGCCGTTGACGGTCCGCGCTTACGCCGTCGGCGTCGCCGTCGCGACTTAATCGCAAGTACCACGACGATGAATCCGAGTACCAACAAGACCGGCGGACCGCCATAGGTCGCTCCGGCTATGGCCCACCTCGGAATCCCGGACCCGGTTGGCTTAGGCGCGGCCTTCTTCGGCGCTTGCTTGTCGTTGGAAGTTGCTTGGCCAGGATTGTCGACAGGTGGCGGCGCAGCCACCGGCGGAGGGGGGACAACTTGGTTGTTGGTCTGCGTCTGTTGCTGTTGCTGTTTCTGCGGCGTTGGCACGTGCGAGGTCGGCGGCGTGGCGTTGAACGGGATCCAGCCGATACCGGCGAAATCGACTTCCGCCCAGGCAGCAACATCCTTTCCCTTCACTGTGCCATCCGCCTCGGGCGCGGCGCCGAAGACGACCCGGGCCGGATAGCCGAGCGCGTTCGACATCAACGCCATCGTTGTGGCGTACTGCTCGCCGTCACCGACCAACTGCTCGCCCTTGAGAAAGTTGGCGATGCGCGCCGACCCGTGGCCAGGCAACACCTGCAATGCCGTGGTGTCGCCCGTCGCGGCGCCGTCGCTGTATGCACCGTCGATCAAGTGCGACGCCAGTGCCTGCAACTTGGCATACGCACCGGTCGCGCTCGCCGTCCACTGTTTTGCGTCGACGGCGACTTGGGGTGCAGCGCCCGTTATCGGCAGCGGAGACGAGGCGGGTGACGCGCCGGCGAGGATCTTCGCATCGGGTATCTGCGGGAGTATGAGCTGCAGCTGATAGGTGTCCCCCGCCTTGAGTTGGGTGGGTGTGACACCGGTACCGGTCACGAGGTCGTACCGAAATGAACTCGCGAGCGTCGCCGCATTCGGCCCGGCAAAAGTGACGCTCGTCAGATTGCCCGCGTCAGGTAGCCATACGTCGTCGTAGGCACCCACCGTGATTTTCGCGGTTGCGGGCGTTCCAGCGATGGCTGCCGGAATCACACTGCCGACTCGCTGAAATACGTCGGACGCCGTGGCGTCGCTGCTCACGCTGGTGTCAAACCCCCAGACGAGGCCGCTGTAGGCGTCGGTGGTTGCAATCCTGATTCGCGTGCCGGTCGGCAGACCAGCCACAGTGAACAACGTCGTGTCGTTGAGCCTCACCTTGGTCGACGCATTGACGAGCTTGCTCGTCGGCCCGATGTACTGCCGGAACCCAGCCAGCGGGCTCGGGTACGCCCCCGGATCGAACGGTGGTTGTGTGTAGGTGCGCAGCACGACGCGTTGATGCCCGTGGGCGAACGGAAAGTGGGCCGCAACAGTCTGAGCCCCGACACAGCCGCACACCAGCAAGGCCCCCGCACCGATCACACGACCAGCACCGCCGCGGCTCCCGACGGCAGCGTGCAGCCGGTATTGCCGCAACGCCGCCCAACCGAGCGCGACCGCCGCAAAGACGGATCCCTGCAGGAAGAGAGCGGCAGGCTTCGAGGTGCCGAAGAGGATGCCCACTGCCAGCACGGCCACTGGAGCCAGCAACGGTGTGGCGGCGCGGCGACTTCTGCCGGCGATGCACATGGCCGTCACGCCACCGAGCAAGCCGACGACATAAGGCAATGCCAAGAGGTGATCGCTTGTTCCGACCGGGGGCAACGTTGTCAGCAAGTCTCGCCAACCAGAAACCGACGCATTCGATAGCGCATGCACAGTGGTCAAAGTCGGCAGCACGCCGCCAACCGCAGTTGCGCGCAACGCGACCGCGCCGCCAAAGAGAAAGAAGACCACAACCGTGACCACTGCCACGCCGAGCACTGGCTGACCGAGCCTGTTGGCGATGTACGCAAGTGCGATGCCGAACGCGATCGCAATCGTTCCGATTACGAGGTAATCGGTTCCGCCATAAGTAGTTTTGAATCCGAGAACGCCCAAGCCGCACAGTACGAACGCGCAGGCAGCGTCGGTGATATCGGCCCCGTTGGGTTTGATCCGGAACCTCTCAATGCCTCGTCGCTGAACCGTGGCCGCATGTGCGCGTCGCCCGGCTCCAACGGCTGCGCTCATGGCCGGGCCGCCCGCAACAGACTGGGTAGGTCGTTCAACTGACGCATGCTCAGCACGTCGATACCCACCGCGCCGCCGGCCGCTGTCACCGTAGACGGCGCATTCGGATCGACGCGAACGGCTAGGACGCTGGCCTCGGCCGGGAATCGAGCGGCTGCTGCACGAAAGTCCGCGAATGGCGTCCGGCTGCCCGATACCAGAATGGCGACGCTGGTCCCTGGTGCAGCTCGGCGTGCCTTAGCCGCCAGCGTCGATAGATCTGAATCGGCGTCTGCTAGCTCGATTCGAGCGAGCGCATCCATGAGGCGTTGAGCTGTCGTGCCGGATGCGTTCGCGCCCGCGCCGACTACGGTTGCTTCCTGCTCATCGCGTGTTACCCGGACGACCAATGAAGCCGCCACGGATACGGCGTCCTCGAACTCGTCGTCGCTGTAGCTGTTGGGGGATCCGTCAACTACTACCGTCAGGTGTGAGCGCCGGGTGTCGACGAATTGCCGCACCATGAGTTTGCCGATCCGCGCCGATGTACGCCAATGGACGTACCGCACGTCGTCGCCAGGCACGTAATCGCGGAGCGCATGGAACGCGAGGTCGCTCATCGAGATGTCGTCGGTCGTGCGTCCCTCAAGATCTCGCAGCAGACCCGCTCCGAGGCTCTCGAGCGTGACGATCCTCGGGTGCACGATGAGCTCGAGCATGTCTGTCCACGCAACCTGGCGCCGAAGTAGCCCGAGCGGATCTCCACGCACGGAACTCGCAGGGCCTACCGGAATTACTGCGCGGCGATGGGTCGGCACGACGAAGATCTCCTCGTGTTGGCCGTGGCTTCCAAGTGAGGGCACGGCAAACGTCGCCCTGCCTGCGCCTACGGGCACCTCGACGCGCAGCGGCAGCAGGCGTCGACGCGACGCGTTCGCAATGGTGACGCGTCCTGCGGCAGGCCTTCCGACGACAACCCGCCGGGGCTCGAGTTCGACGTCAACGTGCAGCAAGGCCCGACCGAAGAGAAAGATGGTCGACAGCACGAGCACGATCAAGCACGCAGCCGCAATCAGCAGAAGTTCTTTCCAACCCAGCCGCCAGCCAAGCACCCATGCGGCAAGGCCAACGCCGAGGACCGTCCAGCCCAACGACGTCACCACACCGGTCACCGGACGGACGCGCCTCACGAACGGCGCGAGCACAGAACGCGTACGCAACGCGACCCGCACTGCCGCAGCGGTCGGCCTCGGGGACATGGCGGATTCTCTCGCTAGAGGTTGTATAGACGTCGATTAGGCCGCGCGCTCGGCCGGCGGCTTCACTTCAGCGAGGATGTTGGCGATCACGTCGAGCACGGAGATGCCAGTGAACTCGGCCTCTGCGTCGAGCAAGATGCGGTGGGTTAGCACCGGCACCGACAACTCCTTGATGTCGTCCGGCACCACGTAATCACGCCCGTCGGCAAGTGCCCAGGTCTTCGCCACGCGGACGAGTGCCAGGCACCCGCGCACGCTGAGCCCGAGCTTTACGTGTTGGGTGCGACGCGACTCCTCCGCCAAGCGACTGACATAGCCGAGTACCGCCGAATCGACATGTACCTGGTCCGCCGCCTTACTCATCTCTGCGACTGCGTTGGAGGTAATCAGCGCCGACACCATATCCGCGCGCTGGCGGTTAGCCGCATCACCGAGGAGCGCCACGGTCGACTCATGGTCGGGGTAGCCGATCGCGACCTTCATCAAAAAGCGGTCCAGCTGCGCCTCAGGCAGCCGGTACGTGCCGGCCTGCTCGATCGGGTTCTGCGTCGCGATCACCATGAACGGTGGACCAACCGGGTGCGGAGTCCCGTCGACGGTGACGTGACCCTCTTCCATCACCTCAAGCAACGCGGACTGAGTCTTGGGCGACGCACGGTTGATCTCATCGGCCAGGACGATCGTTGCGAAGATCGGGCCAGGATGAAACTCGAATCCGCCCGTCTGCTGGTTGTACATCGTCACGCCGGTCACATCGCTCGGCAGCAGGTCTGGGGTGAACTGGATGCGATGGTGACTTCCTTGCACCGTGTTCGCAATCGCCTTCGCAAGCGACGTCTTCCCAGTACCGGGGAAGTCTTCGAGCAACAGGTGCCCCTCTGACAGCAGACACGTAAAGGCTAAGCGGACGACGTGACGCTTGCCGAGGATCGCTTGCTCGACGTTCCCGACAAGCTTGTCGAAGGTCTCAGCAAACCAACTCGTCTGTTCAGCGTTCAAAGTCACGATCCGACTCCTGTCGGTGGAGGGGCTCTATCACTTTCCGGTCCGCTATGGCCATGGCGAGAAACTTCCCGTCACTCCGTTGACGCTGACACTGATCGTGTGGCCGTGGAAGCCGTCGATGCAGTCAAAGCCGTTGCCATTTCCGAGCGATGCTGAACCGCTGCCGTTGGTCGTGATGGTGTGACCGGACCAATACGTCGCACCGTTGTCAATGCAACTGAATACATACGTCGAGTTGGCCGCGAAGTTGGAGAGGGTGAAGTTCACCCAGTGACAACCACTCGGACACCCGCCAGCCGTTCCAGCAATCCCCGGACCCACCGCGATGCTTGGCTGGACCGGCGGCGGCGGCTGCGGGGGCGTGCTACCTGACGCGCTGCCAGCCCCGCTGATCTCGCCAGCTGAATCGGTCGCCGTCACGCTGAACGTTTGGCTCGTCCCCCAGGGAAGGTTGTCAAATCGGCAACTCGTTCCAGCCACGCTGCACGAGCCACCTCCGGAGACGGTGTACCGAGTGATCGCCCGTCCATTCTGTGGGACCGCGTTCCAACTGACGACCAGCGAGTTCGTGTTGGCGTCGACCTGCGAAACCGCGACATTCTGTGGTGCGCCAACCGGGCCGTACGGTGTCGCGGCATTCGAAATCGACGCCGGCCCGCACGTGGGTCCTTCATTGCATGGCGTCAGCGACGCAGTTATCGCGTTCCCGTCGTTAGGAAGGCCGCTGATGGCCTTTTCGACCTGCGTTCCGGGAGCGCCAAGAGCCGCCCACGACCCCGTCTGGCCGGTGCTCAGCGCGTAGTTCACGGTCAGCGTCTTGCCATTCGCGTTGGGCAGTGTGAAGGCAACATGAATCGCGTGGTCGTAGCCGTTCGTCGACCCGTTCGCATGATCCGAAGCCGTGACGGTGCCGATCGCATCGGGCGTGCCAATTGCGTTGACCGAAGTCGAGAGGGGGCTGGGAAGGGACGTCAACGCACCTGCGTTTGTCGCAGTGACGGAGTACTGGTAGCCGGTACCGTCGCTCGCGACGGTGAACGTGGCCTGCGTTAGCGGTGCTTGAATGGTCTGCGGGCTCGACGGTCCCGTATTCGCTGTCTGCGTCACCGTGTAGCTGGTGATATCGCGTCCATTCCCGTCAGCCGCAGCCCACGTCACGGTGATCGCCTTCTCATGCGGCTGCGCCGAGTCGGCGGGGGTGGCCGTTGGGGCGGCCATCGTCTTCGGCGTGCCGAACGGAATGACTTGGGCCGGTGTTCCAAACTGCCCCGCGCCTGCCGCATTCTCGGCGCGCACCTGAAACGTGTACTGCGTGCCGTTAGTCAGCCCGCTCCATTTGAGCGTGGTACCCGGCGCCGTGACTTTCTGCGTCGGGCCATTGCCAGGATCAGGGCTGATCTGGACGTCATAGACAGTAATCGGTGTGCCGTCGACGTGTCCTGCGGTCCATTGCAGGGCAGCGGTTGTGTCGCCGGCGACAGCGGCAAGTCCGCTCACAGGGTCGGGGACCTGGTCTGGCGTCGCGGGTTGCGACTGCGGACTCGACGTGCTCCATCCAACCTCGTTGTGGGCACGGGCAGTAAAGGTGTAGGCCTGGCCATTCGTGAGGCCCGTGACGGTGCACGGAGCGGTGGCGCAGTCGTATGCCTTGCCTGAGCTGTCTGCCACGGCGAACTTGTCGATGGGGGCACCGTTGGTCGCCGCGGGTGAGAACGCCAGCACGACGGTGTGCGACGCTACCGAGGTCAGGGTCGGAGTGCCGGGCGGATCAGGAACTCCGAGCACTTCCATAGTGATCGTGCCCTGCACGGTGCGGGCAGGCTCTGATGCAAGGTCGGTGACGGAGACGATGAAGGTGAACGTGCCGTGCGCTGTGGCGGCAGGCGTGACGGACACCTTGGTCCCGCTAACGGCCGTCGTAGCGGGTGAGCTTGTGGACGTCTGTTTCACGCCAAGTACCTGGATGACAGCGGCTGAGCCGAACGGGCTTTGTACGTAGGACGCAACATCGATCGTCGCGGTTTGTCCCGCCTTAACCCCGCCGACGGCGATGTTCTGGACCGTCGCTAGGGGGGCCGCGACTACGGCAACGTTCAGCGTTGCCTGAGCGGCTGTGCCGGCAATCTGCACGGTGATAGTGCCGGTCGTATTCGGCTTTGCGGCTGCGGCTGCCGCGAGCTGCAGCTGCTCGCCAGCCGACCCGGACGTCGTCAGCTTGACACCGGGAAGCGCACTGAGCGTGCTGCTGAATTTCAGTGCTGCGAGTTGCGTCGGGTCGCTCACGACCGCCTGACACAGCGAAGTGAGATCGATCGTTGCTGGCGAGCCGCCGGCGGTGACGTTCACGGGGGTCGCCGGGCACTTGAGCGTCGCGGGCGCCGAGCCGATCGTGACCGGAATCGTCAGAACGGCCTTGAGCCCAGCCGGGTCAGACAGGTTCGTTCCATCGGTTACTTCAAAGGCGACCGTCGCCGGCCCGCTGTACGTACCGACGGAGTGGAGTACGAGCGACGCACCGCCCTGGCTTGTCGCTTGAAGCGCATCGGCGGGCGAGCCACTGATCTTGTCGTTCGTTGTGAGGCGAACTGACTTTCCGCGTGGGTCGATCACATAGTCGGCGAGCGCGATCGTTTTCTGGCCACCCTGTGAAATTGCGATCGGTTGCACATCCGGCTTCAGCTTGGGCGGACCCGCGGCTGTCACGCGGCCGGGCACATGGACCACGGCCATCGCCGCAGACCCGGCCGGGTCGCTGATCTGATAGCCGATCGTCTGGGCATACGTCTGGATCGGGATCACGAGGCTGTTCCCGCTAATCACGACCTGCGGGTCGAACACCTTGGTGACCTTGAGGTCGGCGCGGCTACCCTGCGGATCGTCGTCGTTCGCGGTGACGTCGACAGTCACGGTGCTGCCGGTCGCGGGCAGCGGCGAGGCGCTGTCATCTCGAGCGATCGGCGGAATGTCGAAGCCGGCCTTCGCGCGCACGGTCACCTGGGCGACCGAAACCGCGCCAGTGCCATCGGTGATCCCGTAGCTGAGCACGAGCGGCGCGGCGCCAACCTCGGGCGCCCTCACCACGATGAGGGTGCCCTGCAGTGAAGCACCGACGGGAATGGTTGTATTGGTGTGCGCCAACGGCTCGATCGTGACTTGATCGCCGGGTGCGATGAGGTCATTCGCGAGGACGTCGATGTGCAGGTTCGCGCCGGGGGCGGACGTCAGCACATCATCGACGGCGACCGGCGACTGCGGCGTGCCGCCGGGCACGACAGCGACCCTAATCTGCGCGGTGCCGAGTTGGCCGAAGCGGTCTTGGACTTGATACTGAAACGCATCGGTGCCCGCGCTCTGGGCGTATGCCTTGTAGGTGATGGAGTCGCGTGCGAAGGATACGATCTGACCCAACTGCGGCGCCGTCGGGATGCCGGTCACGGTGACCGAGTCACCATCAGGATCGACGTTGTAGATCGGTACGTTGATCGTCACAGTGCCGCCAGCCGCGACCCTGGCTTCAAGCGCCCCGGGCTTAGGCGGCGCATCATGTGCCGCGTCGATCGGGTTCACTGTGATGTCGACGTGCCCAGTCGCGCTGTCGCCGTTCGAGTTCTGAACGACGTAGTCGACGACGACAAAAGTGGCCGTTGGCACGGTGGCAGGTGCGGCATACCGGACGACGCTCCCCGACGCGTACGCACCACCAAGTTGCGGACGCGACGGAAGGGCCCCTTGGACCAAAGTCAGCGGACCACCGTTGGGGTCGGTGTCGTTCGCCAACACATTGACCGACACCACGTCGCCAGCCCTAACGACCGCAGTGTCGTCTTCGGCGATCGGCGGCACCCCGCTGGTGGCCGCTGGCAGCTGCGTCACCGTCACGTCCCCGGTCACAGGGGGCGTGGTCCCGTCGGTGACCTGGTAGGTCACGATTCGCGGTCCACCGATACTCGGCTTTGTCGCCACGATGCGCAACCATCGGCCCTGCACCACCGACACCTGGAGACCCGACTGAGCGTCGACCGGTGCAGCGGACTCAACCGTCAACAACGCCCCAGACGGATCGCTGTCGTTCGCGAGGACGTCGACTGTCGCTGGCTGCTGGCCCTTCAGAACCGCAACGTCGGGCATCGCCACCGGGCCGCTTTGAGTGGTCGGCTTCGGTTCGACGTCGACACGGATTTGACCTGCGGCGGTCTTCGCGGAACCGAACGCCGCCTGGTACGTCAGTGGGTAGGTACCAGCTTGGCTGGCGACGAACGTCACCAAACCAGCTGCAGCGTCGGTGCTGACGGTCGCGCCGGCTGGACTGGCGATCGTGCCGGAAAGCGTCAGTCGTGCTTGCGGATTCGACGGATCCGCTCCCGCTATGTCATTGGCGAGCGGGCTAATCGTGACTTGCTGTCCGACGAACGTACGTACGACGTCAGGCTCTGGGGTGGCCGGAATCGGGTTCGCGTTGGGGGCGAGAACGTTCACGTCCAGCGTGCCCGGCACCTGATCACCGATGCCGTCGCCAACCGTGTACTTGATCTGCTGCGGTCCCGAGGTCGCCGGAGCGATAAACGTAAGCCGGCCATCAGCCGTCGCGCTGACACTGCCGGAATCGACAGTCGCGGATGTCAGCACGAGCGAGTCGCCGTCGAAATCACGCCAATCCGACAGCACCGGATAGGAGAACACGCCGGACGGCGCGACGTTCCACTGTTTGGCGACCAGGCCGAATCGTTGCTTGGGCGGATCGTTATCGCCGGGCGCACGGATTTGCACGGTCACTGGTGCTGACGACGTCTGGCCCTTGTCGTCGCTCACCGTGTATCTGAAGTGCACCTCACCGGCCGAGACGGACGGCGGAACGTTGACTGCGACGGCCTGACCGTCTGGGGTCACTGTCGCTGTCACACCCGCGACATCGGGGCTCGTCACGGAGGCGACCGCGAGTACGTCGTTATCGGGCGCGGAATCATTGTCGAGGACGTGCAAGACGGTGACGCGACCTGGGCGTGCGCCGAGGGTGTCTGCTTGTGCGGTGAGCAAATGGTTCGCAGACGTAGCGCTGGCTTGCTTCCCGAGCGCTTGCGCCCCGCTGGTCGTATCGACAGTCGCGGGTTTCACATCATCCCAGTTGTCCACACGCAGCGGTACGGCCGTCACGTCATCGACGGCGCCAGTCGCCGGAGCGTTCAGTACGACCACGTTGCCATTGACGCGGAACACCAAGCCAAGACTTCCGACCGAACCCATGTTCGCCAGCGGGTAGGTGTCTTGCTGGGTGCCGCAGGCCCTAACCAGTTCACCCGCGCCACCGGCCCAAGCGCCATAAATGCAACTCTCAAGCCGCACCGGCGCTGCTGGCTGGCCGGTGCCGGCGGTAGACAGGGTCGTGATGGTGGAACCGCGCAGTGATACGCCGAACAACGTCTTCCCGTTAGCAACAAGCACAGTGCTGGCCGTCGGGCCGACCTGCTGCAGAACGAAGGGACCACCACCGCTGTTCGACACAGTCGCTGCGCTACCGCCCGGCACGAAAACAGCACCGGAGGTCTGGTCGAGGACAACAGGAGTTGTCCCGACCGCCGTCACCGCCAGGTTCTGCAGATCGCTGGGCAGCGCAACCATCGTCACCGCAGGTGCATGCGCCGTCGACGTCCGAATCGTCAACAGTTCGTGCTTCGCGGCGGACGCCACAAACGCCGTCCCGTCTTGCGCGACTGCGACCGCGGCGCCACCTCCGGCAACCGCGTCCGGCTTTCCGTCAACGGTGAAACTCGCGAGGGTACCGACATCGCGCACCCATGCCTTCCCGCTGCCCGGGTCGACGACGGCGACCGTGGAGCCGCCAAGTGCGACCGAATCGGCCGCCGGAACTGCCAGGCTCCCGCTCGGATCCGCGATCTGCGTCTCAACGCTGACCCTGTACAGCTTGCCGGCGGCGAGATCACGGGCGAGAACGGTCGTTCCGCCTTGAAAGACGTCGACGTGATACGACGTCTGTGCCGCGCCCGGCGGAAAAAAGCTGCCGTCAAAGGCGCCGATCGGCTTGTTGAGCCGAGCAAAGGCACCCCGGGGGGCGCTCGGGTCGGGACCAAGCTGCGCGCTGGTAACCCAAACGCCCCCGTCGTTGAGAGCAACGTGCTGAGCGGGGGAACCCTGAGCGTTGAACGCCAAAACGACAACGCTGGCTGAAGCCAGCGACAACGCAGCCCCCGAGGCAACGCCGCGCCGGCGCCCTAGGAAGGTGCTATGCCGTCCGGATCCCATGGTCCCCCCCGTAGTACGGCCAAAACATTCCGTTGGCGCTCCATAGGCGCACGCGGCCGATGTGCGACAACGGGAGCGATACTGCCAGAGATCTATGGAGGTTGGGATGGATACAACTCCCCTGGGCTGAAACATGACCACATATCGCTACGGGCAGGGGGTCCCGAGGGTCTAGCGAACGTGGAGGGGCGGCGGCAACCTCAGGAGCAGCTCGCTCACTGCCCTATGCCGTCGAGCAACGCGAGGTCGGCTGGTGTCACGACTCGAGCCGCGAGGGCATATTCGAGCAAACGCGCCCGCCGATTCGCTGCGAGTCGGTCGGCGTCGCCGTGCAGCCCTCTGACTCCCATGCGCTCGAACTTTTCGCAGACATTGTCGAGTTTTCGGTTGAATTTGGTAAGGGTCCAACCGAGCCGCTTCGCGGCGTCGGCCGAACTCGGAATCGCACTCACACCCCGATTCCCTCTGCGAAGCGCCTGCTCGGTCAGTGCGACGAGAAGCAGCCGCTGGTCCGGCGTGAGGCTGGTGCGACCGATGGTCGTCGAGCCATCGTTGGCAACTTCGCTGCTCACGGGCGAGAACGGCGCCCCGTCGAGGACGACGTCGAACTCGTAGGTTGTCGGGCCTGCGGTGAACCAGACGACCGTCGTCTCGAACACCAGCGGAATATGCGCGCCGGGTGCGAGCCACGCTTGGAACAAGCCGGTCCGGTCGGCGACGGTCGCGGTCAGTATCGAACCGACGTTGGCAAGCCAGTACAGGCCGTCGACGTGGGCAATCTGTAAGAAGCGCCGGTGCAGGTACGGGTTGTCATCGATCGCGACATCACCCTCACGACCGACGATCAGCGGCTCCTCGCTGCCAATTTCGTACGTCTCGCCACAAAATTCTAGCCGCGCACCCATGACAGCGCCTCAGCTGCTGCAGAGCGGGTCGGACCAGCTTGACGACGCGCTGCCGTCGTGGCGCACCACCTGAACCTGGACGCACTGGGCCTGGCCGGCGGTGGCCTTCCGAACCAGCACCGGGGCCTGAACGACACCACTATCCGTGCCGCTAGCACTACGCCACCGAAAGGAGTCCCCTGCCACCGGACCGGTGTAAGTCCACACGAATTGGACGTCGTTCGCATCGACCCGACCGACCCGCAGCGTTGGCGCCCCGGGCGCCGACTCCTGGAGGGCAGCGAGCGCATTCTGGTCCAGTCCGTCATTGGGGGTCGCCGTTGTTTGTGTCTGCGGCTTGGCGGATTTCGGCGACGACGCGAACAGAACGCCAACGACGACGGCACCGACGCCCAGAAGTGCGGCGCACGCAATGAGCAGGGCGCGACCACGCCCCGACGGGGCCTCACTGTCTTCGGCCGTCGTGCTAGTCGTCGCCTGTACGGCGCGACGAACGGTGCCGTCGAGTTCGGCCGCGGCAGGTCCAAACTGCCTAGCCCGCATGGAGATCGGCTTGGGCGCCGAACCGCCGGGCATCGACTCGATGACCTTCGGGGAGCTCGCGGCATTGCGGGTGGGGTCGTCGTCGGCCACAAAGACCGGCATAGCGCGACGTCCGGTTCGTTCGACCGGCCGCGGCTGGGCTTCGACACGCTGCGGTCGGCGCCTCGTCGCACCGTCGTCGTCGAGCAGGTCCGATGGCTGCGCGGGCTTCCGATCCGTCTGGTCGACCAGGATCTGGGTGATGGGCCAGCGCTGCTCTTGCTCAACACCCTGCAGTGCCCTCGCGAAGGCGAGCGCTGTCTGCGGCCGGCGAGACGGGTCCTTTGCCATCGCCTGCTGGAGCAGCCGCTCAAGGGCGTCGGGCACATCCGGCCTGCTGGTGCGCGGCGGCGCACTCTCTTGGATCCGCCGCATCAACCCCCACTGACTGTTGTCACCACCGGGAACGACGAAGGGCGACCGACCGGCCAGCAGGTGCCACACCGTGGCGCCGAGCGAGTAGACATCCGAACGTTCGTCGGCGTCAGCCGTAGCGAAAATCACCTCGGGAGGTGCCCATGGCACCGACATCCCGCCTGACTCCTCGGTGTCTTCGACACCTTTAGTTGCCGCGAGTCCAAAATCAGCAAGACCGGTCGCACCAAATTGGCCAGTCAGGATGTTCGCCGGCTTGATGTCACGGTGCAAAATTCCTGCCCGGTGCGCGGTTTCGACCGCATCCGAGATCTGAATGCCGATCCGCAGGACGTCGGACACGGCCAGCCGTTCCTCGGTCGCCCGAACGCTCATGTTCTTGTTCGGGTAGTACTTCATCACCAGGTACGGCCGACCGTCAGCAGTGACGTCGGCACTGAATACCTGCACGATCGAGGGATGGTCGGCGAGTTCCGCCATCGCGTTGGCTTCGGCCATGAACTGGTGCCGGGCCGACTCCGTGAGGTTCTCGCCGGTAAGGACCTTAACCGCGACCTTCATGCGGGGGTGGACTTTCTCGTACAGGTAGACCTCGGAATAGCCGCCCTTACCCAGGTGCTGGACGTAGGTGAACCCGGGGATATCTGGACCTTGGACGCTAACAGCGCCGTCGTTAGTCACCTTCGGACACCCCGTACTCAAAGCTGACTTCGTCGGCGAGGCTCACCACCGTGCCCGGCGGAATCATCGTCGGATCGTTCGGCCGCAGCCGCCGTGGCACCTCCCCCGGCACGGTGATCATCGTTCCGTTGGTCGAATCGAGGTCGGTGATGAGCACATGCCAACCGTCGATCCGGATCTCAGCATGTGTGCGCGAGATGTCTTGCCCGGGGCTCGGCAATCGAACGACATGCGGCCGCTCGCCCTTCCCATCGAACTCCGCCGATGGACTGCGGCCCAGGAGAACCCCACGATCCAACGTGACGATGTCGCCCGTCGACAGCTTGAGAACACCGAGGACGGGACGGGGGACGGTAACCGGGTCTTGCACGGCAAGCGACTGCCGGCACACCCGGCACGCCGAGGCATGCGCCGGATTCAAATGTCCACCCGGGCACAGAACGGCTTGCACCGTAGGCCCAAAGTGAGCAGCGGCGGGTGCGGATCCCGACACAGGCCCCCGTACAGCCGAACGCTTGACGGTCCGCTCCGTCTCCTCGATTTCGTCGGTGGCTGAGCGACCCTGATGTACATCCGGCAACACGGGCGCGGACGGCGCGTGGCGCGCCCATGGCGTGGCGTCGATCAGCCCGCCACCAAGTGAGGGGTTTGGGGCCGAGGACGCCGGGGGCGCTGTCGATGCAGACAGCGCCGCGGTGGGCGGCGAGCCAACCCGGTGTACGACTGGCCCAACTGGGCCGACCGGCGCCGCCGACCACCCCGGGGTCAGACTCGCCGGACGCTCGGGCAGCACTGCCGGCACGTGCGGCTGCAGAGCCTCGGCCAGGACAGGGGGTGGTGGTACCGCTTCGGCCGGGCGTACCGCGGCGTCCTCGACCGTGCGCTGCTGCGTTTCCTCGAAGAGCTGGTCATACGGGTTCGCGGCAACGGGGGCTGGAGTCGCAATGGCCGCTTCGGCCTCCGCTTCCGGTTCCGGCTCGACGGCGTCGGCCGGCGTGAACATCGACGTTGCGTCGCCGGACAACGTGTCGAACATGTTCTCTATCGCCGGCACCGGCGCGGAGTCAGTGGCAGCCGGTTCGTCGAATTCGACCGCGGTTGGAGCAACGCCACCGAGCGAGTCATCGCGGTCCGCGTTCTCGCGGCACGCTAAGCGGACAACGCCCGCCAGCGCCACGCCTGAGCTGAGTGGGAGCGATCGGCCGACCACGTCCTGTTCCGATGAACTCACGAGCTCGAGTTCTGTCGCGTCTGCAATGCGCCGCTCAATCCACGTAGTGACGCCAACGCCGTCGACTTCATAGCGGTTATCTGACAAGCCGTCAACGATCACAAGCGCGGTGCCGCGCACGATCACGATCGCCTCGTCACCATCGCGCTGGACCATCGCGAAATGGGGAGTCGAACGCAGCCCGTCGCGCGCCAGCTCGCTAACAAGCTCCTCGAGCGGGGCGTTGCCCGACACCAGCTGCCACAACTGTGGCCGCATGACCTGACCAGCGTCCAGATCGAGAAGCACCCAGGTGTTTTCACCGGCGAGAGCAGTCCAGCGCCCAGGAGAGTAGGTGGCTGGCCAGGGGTGCCGATTGGCCGAGTTACTCATCGGCCGACTCCCGCAGGCCATCGGCCGCCGCGGCGATGGCCTGCGCCCGGGGAATCGTGTCTTCATCTACCGCGGTGCGGTCGTCGTCGACCACATCGACAACGAGCACGGTGATGTTGTCGCGGCCACCCACAGCAACGGCTCGCTCGACCAGTCGACGCGCCGCAGTCTGGGCATCCCACTCGCCGCCCAAGTAGGCCGCAATCTCGGGGTCGTCGAGTTCGGTCGGCAATCCGTCGGAGCACACGAGGTAGCGCTCACCAGCGACCGGCGGCAGCAGCCACGAGTCGGCGACGGGCGCTGGCTGGGTCCCCAACGAACGGGTCACGATATTCCGCCGCTGATGGCGGCGCGCCTGCGTCCGCGAAATCTGGCCCGCGGCTACCAGTTCCTCGACCTCGGAGTGATCGATGCTGACCTGATCGAGTTGGCCCTCGGCGAACCGATACACCCGAGAATCACCGATGTTGAAGACCATCCAATGCTGACCGCCAGCCGCGTGCACCATCACCAAGCCGGCGGCAGTCGTTCCCATGCCTAGTTTGTCGTCGGCATCCGACGCCCCCGACACGATGGCTGCGTTCGCCCGCCCCAAGGCTGCCGCGACGTCGTCGACCGTCAGATCGTCGGCCCCGACGAACTGGCGGAACTCGTCAATGGCCAACCCGCTCGCCACTTCGCCGGCAGCGTGGCCGCCCATCCCATCCGCGACAACGAAGACTGGCAGCTGAGCGAGGAAGCTGTCCTCGTTCAGCGTGCGTACTTGCCCGGGGTCTGTTGCCGCGCCCCATAAGACGGTGATCATGCGCTTCGCGGTCCCCGTGTCCTCGTCAACGACGGCGAAGTCTACTGCGCCGACGATCACCGCTGTCGAGAATCTTCGCGAACCGGGGAGTCCTACCCGCGGTCTGGGGCGAAAGAGGTCCTTGCGTGCGCACTGAAGCGCTGGCATCTACGTTGGCGGCGCGGCGAGAACATCGAGGATCAGTACGTTTGCCCCTCCTATATACGATGGCGTAATGATTTCGCGGCGACCGCCGACCTTCATGGGCGGGATTCCCGCACTGCCAAATAGGCTCTCCGGCGGAACGGAATCGGGCGTGCCTTGGAACCGCGTTGGCACACCGCGAGCCCAGGTCGAGATCTCCGTCTTGCAGTCGGCGTAGTTGAGCACAATCTCGTTCCCGACACTGAACATCGTTAGCGGCAAGCGCCCGTCAACAGGGAAATCCTGCGCGATAAGGGTCCGACCTTGGCCGACGATGAGGTCAACGACCTTGAGGCCTGCGGGAACCGGTCCTGCCGGAAGTGAGATTGTCGGCTCCACCTTGAGTTGATCGGAAGTCCGCGCCGGCCACTGAGTAAAGTCAGGAGGAACCTCGCTCGGTGTAGTCGTGCATCGAGCAGGGACGGCGAGCGGAGTCGTTCCAGCAGAGCTCGATGTCGCGATGCTGGCCGACGCTGCACCGCTAACCGGTGTCGAACCAAGCGGGGCTGCCTGGCTGAATGCCGCGCTCGATGGGCTCGCGCTCGATGCAGCAGACGACGCTGCGGCAGCGGTCTGAAGGGGCAGTTTGCTCGACTTCGAAGGCGCTGCGAGTACGACGCCGACCGTTGTTCCGATAGCCACGACCGCAATGCCCGCCACCAGCGCGGTGCGACGACTTCGAACGTTTCCCGGATGCCCATCGCTCGCAGGACGCTTCGCATCTCGCCCTTGCCGTCTCGCGCCGCCGACTCCGTTAGGTACGGGTCCGCGGTGCGGTGCAGCCGCGGTCGGTGACTCAGGCGCGGCGCCTCCGGGCATTTCGTCGATCAGGTTCTGAGCATCGGCGCTGGGCCGGGCGACCTCCAACCGGTTCATCGACAACGGGAGCGGAAGGCCGTCGATGAGAGCCGGCGGTAGCTGAACCCGCTCAAGCGGTCGATGTTGAGTCGCTCCATGGTCGTCGTCCGAACCCGATGACCGCACGGACTTGCGATCAACGCGATCGACCAGGATCGGAGTGACCGTCCAATGGAGTTCCTGCTCTATCCCCTGTAGCGCCCGGGCCAAAGCCAACGCCGACTGCGGACGACGAGACGGATTCTTAGCCATCGCCTGCTGTAGCAACCGCTCAAGCGAGTCTGGAACGTCGCTGCGGCCCGTGCTCGGCGGCGCCGCATTCTGAATTCGCGTGGACAGCCCACTTTGGCTGTTGTCCCCGCCCAAATCCATGAACGGTGAGTGACCTTCCAACAAATGCCACAGCGTTGCACCGAGCGAATAGACGTCCGATCGCTCATCGGGTTCGCTGGTAGCAAAGATCACCTCGGGCGGTGCCCATGGCACGGACATGCCGTTGGAGTCTTCCGAGCTCTCAATCCCCTTGGTAACCGCCAGCCCGAAGTCCGCGAGGCCGGTAGCGCCGAACTGCCCGGTCAAGATATTCGCCGGCTTGATGTCGCGATGCAGGATCCCTGCTCGGTGAGCGGTCTCGACGGCGTCCGAGATCTGCACGCCTATGCGCAATACATCGGAGACGGCAAACCGTTCCCCGCGTGCCCGAACGCTCAAGTTCTTGTGCGGGTAGTACTTCATCACCAGATATGGGCGACCATCGGCGGTTACGTCTGCGCGAAATACCTGCACGATCGAAGGGTGGTCTGCGAGTTCGGCCATCGCGTTCGCCTCAGCCATGAACTGGCGACGCGCAGACTCCGTCAGGTCTTCACCGGTGAGCACCTTAACCGCGACCTTCATGCGCGGTTGATGTTGCTCGTACAGGTAGACGTCGGAGTAACCGCCCGAACCTAGATGCTCGACATACGAGAACCCAGGAATCTCAGGAGGTGGCCCGACGCTTCGGCTCACTCCGACACCCCGTGTTCAAACGACACATTCGTCGGCCATCGCCAACCCCGCAGCGCATTGTACGGTTCCGCAGACCCACCGATCGAGCAGCCTCGCAAACGACTGCAAGGACTTGGCAACACCAGGTGGTTAAGCGGCCGGCGGTCTACTTGACACTCGCGAACGCGGCACGCACGGCTTCGGCGGCCGGCGCGCCCTTCTTTACGGCAAGACACGCGGCGCGCAGCGGTGGCGTGCTCATCGCCAGTGGCCACGGCCTGAGCACGACCGCCGCCTCCCAAACAGCGTCGAACGAAGCCGGATATTCAGCCTTGAGAAAAGCGAATGACTCACGCCGACGGTCCACCCCGGAGGCGTATGCCGCTGTTCGGTCCCGGCATCGGTTCCGATGACGGTGCCGGTACTGACGCTGTGCGGACGTTCGCTTGCTTCGAACTCGCCATGAGTATCGACTTGTACCTGCCGGAGAGGAACTCCGCTTCGTTGGAACACACGAGGTTGTTGACATCGCCCGAGGCAACGTCCTCGAGCATGTGCTGAAGCCAGCCCGCGCGGGACATCCGGGCCAGTCCTCGGGTGAGCTAACGCCGAGACTTCAACGTCGCCGATAGGGGCCGCGTGGTTGACCGGACCCCGGAGACCCTAAGGCTGGTTCCGTTGCGCCTCGCCGAGTGACAGCCGGGGCCACGTCGTGCCATCCTGGTCAACGCGTTTGGTGTGGTCAAAATGTGGTCAAGATCGCTAAGCGGCAGCGGCTAAAGCAAGGTCCAGGCCTTCTGACCTGGGGTTTTGTG
>OLLJ01000148.1_pt1 | contig 35335 bp, 29 predicted proteins | sample 1604521 | NCBI WGS metagenome assembly OLLJ01 (sample SAMEA104055714, study PRJEB20765) | soil metagenome | isolation source: soil
ACGTCCGATGCGTGCAGCTCGATATCGGGCCGCGCCGCAAGCACGGCGGCCCCGACCGCACCCGAGCCACAGCACATGTCGACGACCACCGCGCCCGGCGGCGCTAGTGACACCGCCTGCGCCACCAGAAGTTCGGTACGCCGACGCGGGACGAATACACCGACGTCGACGCCGATGCGCAGCCCGCAGAACTCGGCCCACCCAAGCACGTGCTCGAGTGGCCGGCCGGCGACTCTCGACGCGACCATCGAGTCAAGCGCGGACGACGTCGGTGCGGACTCGATGAGCAACCGCGCCTCGTCTTCCGCGAACACGCAACCCGCTGTGCGCAGCCGATCGACGACCGATGCGAGCGCTGATGCGCTGGTGAGCGACGAGGAATCCACGCTGACATCACACCATCAGAGCGGCCCCTACTGTGCTCGGCCCCACCGCGCAGTTCGTCAGCCAGCCGCGGTTCGTCAGCCGGCGTAGCTCGGGTGCCGAATGCGCAAACCGGCGCCACTGATCAGCGCATCGATCGTCATCATCAGTTGCTGCAACCGCAGCACCTCGGTGTCGTGAAAGACGATGCCGTCACCCCGACCGACAAGTACGACGCCGAACTCCGGGATCGGCGCCATCACCATCGTCGTCTGCGGATGGTCGTCGAGGGTGAACAGCCCAGCGCCTGTCACTCGACTCGACCGCATCGGCACCCGGCCGGCCCATTGCACCACCGGCGCCGACGGGGTACGCGTCCGACTCTGCACAAAGCCCGATTCGAACCCCACCGCCCAGTCGGCGTCGAGCAGCCGCGGGGCCGCGTCGGTCAGGATCGCCAGCGCACGGTCGGGCTCCTTCGCGACGGCCTGGACGACGGTCAGCTCGGGCAGGTGCTCCTTCGTGATGCCCGCCTGGCGAACGCCCAGAACGGTGAACGCGCCCGCTAGGCGTAGTGCAGCCACCAACGCATCTACACTCGACCGCTCGCCCTCGAGCAAGAACTGGTCGACAGCTTCGGACATTTTGCCGCCGAGAACGTCAATGGCGCGGATATCGATGGCGTACGACGCAATCACACTGGTGAGCTGCGCCAGGGCGCCCGGTCGGTCGGGCAGCGCAACGCGGAACGTGAATAACACGAGAGGTGCCTCCTTGGTCGCGATCTTCTTCGACCGCGCACATGTCACCGCCGTTACGGCACGATCAAGATCACGTGACAAACGATCACCAGGGCGAGGCGGCATAGTCTTTCAAGAAGCAGTCGTAGAGATCGACGCCCTCTTCGCCGCGCACGATCGGGTCGTACACCCGGGCCGCACCATCGACAAGGTCGAGCGGGGCATGGAAGCCCTCGGTTGCCAGCCGGGCCTTGGTGGGGTGTGGCCGCTCGTCGGTAATCCAGCCTGTGTCGACACTCGTCATCAAGATGCCGTCGCCGAACAGGTCGCGCGCGCTGGTGCGCGTGAGCATGTTCACCGCCGCCTTGGCCATATTCGTATGCGGGTGGCCCGCACCCTTGTAGATGCGACCGAACTGGCCTTCCATCGCCGACACGTTCACCACGTACTTACGCCGCGCCGACGCTGACGCGAGCGACGATCGGAGCCGGCTCACCAGGATAAACGGGGCGGTCATGTTGCACAGCTGCACCTCGAGTAGCTCGACCGCGTCAACTTCGTGCACGCGGCGGGTCCAGCTGTTCACTGAGTCGAGGTCAGGCACGAGGCCGCCGGCATCGATCGCGGTCTGCTCAGCTACTCGCTCGAGCGATGCCGAACCACTGGTAAGCGCCAGCGCCGTCAGTGCGTGCGGAGTGAGGTCGTGTGTATGCGGCGCCGACGCCGCTCCGCCGATCGCCGACGTCGCTCCGACCGAGTAACCGAGATCGAGCAGCTGCGGCAGCTCACCGGCCGGAAGCGGCGCATCCTCAGCGGCAATGAGTTGCGCATACGCACCCGGAGTGCGACGCACGGTTTGGGCGGCGTTGTTGATGAGAATGTCGAGCGGCCCAAGCGCTGCAACGGCATCAGCCAGCGCCACCACCTGCGACGGGTCACGCAAGTCGATGCCGACGATTGCCAACCGATGCAACCATTGCGAGCTGTCGGGCATCGACATGAATCGACGCATCGCGTCGTTGGGAAAACGCGTCGTGATGGTGGTGTGCGCGCCATCGCGCAGCAGACGCAGCGCGATGTACATGCCGATCTTCGCCCGGCCACCCGTGAGCAGTGCGCGTCGGCCGGTGAGCTCGGTACGCGCATTGCGGCGCTGGTGATTCAAGGTCGCGCAGGCCGGACACAGCTGGTGGTAAAACGCGTCGACCTCGACGTACCGGGTCTTGCAGATGTAACACGCCCGCGCCTTGCCCAAGGTGCCGACGATCGGCGCACTGCTTGTGGCCGCCAGTGCGATGCCCTGGGTCTCGTCATCGATTCGGCCAGGCGCGCCGGTCGCCGTGGCCGCCGTGACGGCCTCGTCGGCCGCTACCACTTCATCGCGACGAGCTTTGCGGTTGCGTAGCTTCACCGTCTTGTAGAGGCGCGCGGTCGCTCGCCGCACCGCGACCGCATCCGGATGGTCGACCGGCAATCCGTCGAGTTCATCGAAAACACCGAGCGCTACCGCGAGCCGCACGGGGTCGATGCCCGCAGCCCGCGACTCCGTCGGAGCGACGTCTGCTGGGGCCGATTCTTTTTCGCCGAGCGTCATTGCAGGATTGGCCAATCGTTCAGGGGCACCAGCTATTGATAGGAAATCATGACCGGCGTCGGCCGCTGCGCCATCGTCTGCTCTGGTGTCATCGTCGGGTGGTCTTCTTTGTAGAAGTTCTTCCAGCCGAACGGCACCCCCTTCGGCGCAGTGTGCACGACCGTCGTCCAGGTCGCAATCTTGCTCGGGGTGCCACCTTGCCCGTCCATGTGGATGAGGACGGCAACGTCGTCGTAGCTCGTCTTCAACGCCGACTCGTGACCGATCATCGACAGCCTGAATTGGTGCAGCACAAAGAGTTTCTGCGGCAGGTGCCCGGCCGCGGTCAGTTGTTCGAGCCATTCACCGACCGCGTTGATCTGCGCCGTGTCGATGCTGCCGATCTGATGCAGCGGCAGCTCGCCGGGCGCCAATGCCCACTCAGGGTCAATGGCCAATCCGACGTTGGGTAGCTGCAACAGCGAGGTGTAAAGCTTCGCCTGGGCCAAGACATCGGCGCTGCCCGGTTGCAGATCGAGCACCACGTAAAAGCCGGCGGCGCTCGCCTGCTGCACCCAAGGCAGCAGCGACGCGACGCTTGACTCCGCCGAATAGTTGCCGTCGTCCCCAGCCGCTGCCTGCGCCACCGTGGCGATGATCTCGAACGTGGGCACTACCGGCACGGTGCTCAGCGGCTGATACGTCGCGGCCATCTGCTGGGCGCGCGCGATGCTGCTCGGCAGGTCTTGTGCGCCCAACACGCCGAGGCCGGCTCCGCCGGGGTGGCCATACAGCGCCAGCAGGCGTCGTCCGGGGAAAAAGAGTTGACCCCCACCGGGCAGCATCGTGCCGGTGCTGGCCACCGCAATACGCGCGGCCAACTGATCCGGGGGGCCGAACGCACCCCCCACCGCCAGCACTGTCGTGGGGGGATTCTTGGCGAGTGCGGCGATCGCGTTGGCGTCGGCGCGCGGATCCGCTCCCCTGAAGCCCACGACGATGTCGCCCGCAGCGTGCGCGGTGGCAGCTGCGTCGGCGGCGATGACACTGCCCGCGCCCGCGCCGTTTTGCACGAGCACCGTCGGTGCACCCGCATTCGCCACCGCGACTCCATGAGCGTCAGCCGCGGTCGTCACCACCTGCACGCCCGGATCGGCCGCAGCGACCTCTGCGGCGCTCGCACCCATCGCCAGCACCGACGTCGCACCCAGCCGGGTCAACTCGTCGGCGAGCACCTGCGCGGTGGGCGTTGCACCCGCAGGTGCAGCGTCGTTGTGGTGGGTCAACAACAGCGGGACGCCGATCAGCTCAGCTTCGTGCGCGCCGCTCGCGACGCCAGCAGGGTCGGTCACCGATGCCGTCACCACCACCGGAGACGAAGCGAACAGCGCCCGGCTGACCGACACCGACAGCCGAGCAGGGGTGGCCGCGTCGATGACCGTAGTAGCCGGCAGATCTGCAGGTGGTGTGGTCACGACAGGCTCGGGCGTGGGCGACGCGCTCGTCGGCGGCGATGCACTGACAGGAGGGTCCGACGCTGGCGGCGGCGTCGGCACGGGGGTCAAGGTCGGGGTCGCGGCCGGGGCCGTTGGGGTGGTGACCGCCGTGGTCGAGGGGGGTGGTTGCAGTGCGGACGAATGTGCCTTGCACCCGGCCAGCGCGCTCGCGGTCACGCTCAGCACGACCACGCTGGTGGCTGTAGCCCGACGTGAGATCCGACGAAGAACGGGCAACCATCGCCGTCTTGGCGTCTGTCTTTCGGCGGGCTGCGGCGGGCACATCCGTCCTACGCTATGCGACGACCGAGGGAACCGGGCGCGATCTGGCGGCGTCGAACCCCCGCACACCACGCGTGTGCCCCGTACCCCGGGTAGCGGCTGGAGGATCGAATGCGCGCGTCAGCACGAACCATGATCGCGATCGCCGCCACGGCCGGCGTGTTAGCCGGTTGTGCGAAATCGCCGGCGGGCAGCGCTACCGCGGCGAAGCCGCCGAAGCTGCACTTAGCAGGCGACCTGCAGGCAGCCGCCGGCCAAGCCTTGGGTGCGCCCATGGCCGCTGGAGTAAATGGCGCCGCGGTTAATGGCACCGCAGTTCGGGGCGGTCCTGACATCGACCCCGGCTTCAACGGCTTCACCGGTTTCGGCGGCTACGTCCTCAGCGGAACCCTGCCCGCCACTCCGACGCATGCCCCTGTTTGGCGCTGGACCGCCACGCTCGCCACCAGCGACGAGATCGTCAAACTCGGCCAGCTCGTCGGCGTCACCGGGACCCCGCAGCGGCACGCGCACGGCTGGTTGCTTAGTTCTTCGGCCGGTGAGGTGCGGGTCAGCGATGGCGGCGGACACCAGTGGTCGTTCAGCCGCGCCGACACGCTGTCGTGCAGCGCCTTCAGCGTCGACATTGACCACGCCGGCGACACAGTGACCGGCTCGGGGTGCGCTGTCGCGGTGGGTGTCCCCCCGCAGATTTCCAGCGATGGTGGCGTACCCACGCCCGAGACGAGCGCAGTCGCCCCAACACCCACAGCGAGTGGCCCAGACAGCGCTCATGCCCGCGCGGCGGCCGCAGCCCTGCTGTCCGGCCTGAACATCAGCGGCAGCGAGCAGGTTGACGTCGGCGCGCCAACCTCGACCGTCACGATGACGCAAAGCGTCGGCGGATTGGCCACCGAGGGTCTGGAAACCTCTGTCACTGTCGACGCAACCGGCGTCGAGGCCGCGACCGGGCGCCTCGAGCAGCCGACCAAGGGCGACGACTACCCGCTGCGAACCGCGAAGGACGCGTTCACCGACCTTAATCAGCGACCGCGCATGATGATGATGCCGTATTGCGGACCCATGCCGATGCGTATACCCAACGGGCCGGACGGGAAGTTCCCGCTCAATAGCGCAGCGCCAGGAGTGGCGCCGGGAGTAGTGCCTGGACTGGCGCCGCGCGGGGGGCCGGACGTGCAGTCACCGCCGACCGCCGTCGGTGCGCCACCTGTCCCGCCGACCGCCGTGGACTCGCCACCCGCCCCACCGACTCCTGTCGTGTCAGTTCCGGCACCCAGCGCTGTCGAGCCGGTTCCGTCGTGCCCCACGCCAAAGCCGACGCCCGTCACCGGCGCCTCGCTCGGACTACAGCTGACCTATGACGGCTCCGGTGCCGGAGCCGAGATCCTGGTGCCGTCGTGGCTCTTCACCATCGATGGCTCGACCAGCCCGACGGCTGTCATCGCCATCGACCCGGCTTACCTCGCCGGCCCTGACGAGTTGCCCGGCGCAGGGACGACAGCCGTCGAACCGAACTCTGGCCCGCCAGTGCCAGCTCCCGGGAAAGACTTGGCGAGTCCGACGAAATAGAGGTCGTCTCGCAACGGCAGCCCGAATCTTTCGTTGCCATACGGGAAAGGTTGGGATTCGCCGGTGCGGTTATAACCTCGCCGCTCGTACCACGCGATGAGTTCGGTCCGCTGCGCAATCACCAACATCTCGAGCCGGTCGCAGGCCCATTCGTGCAAGACGACCCGTTCGGCCTCGGCGAGCAGCCGCTTGCCGAGCCCAGCGCCCTGGAGTCGCGGCCGAACCGCAAACGTGCCGAAGTACGCCCGCTGTTGATCGACGTGTTCGATCGAACAACACGCGACTAGTTCCCAGTTCTCATCGATGGCGACGAGCATGCGCGTCTTCGTCGACGCGATGGCCTCGGCGATCGCCGTCCGGTCGGTGCGTTGGCCCGCGAGCAGCGAGGCTTCCGTCGTCCACCCATCTTTGCTGCTTTCGCCGCGATAGGCGGATTGGATCAGCGCGACGATCGCGGTGACGTCGCCGTTGTCGGCGGTCCGCAGCACCGGGGCACCGGCAGGTGGAGAAGGCACTCGCATATTTTGTCGCCCATCGGGCGAGTAGGGAGCAGGGCGGGTGGCGCTCTTGTTCCCAATCCGTAATCTCCACCGGCTCGCGATTTGTCTATCGCTCGTGTAAGGATTGCCATTGCACGGCAAGGGTCTTGCACTTAGTGGCAGGCACGTATCCCCCGTACTAGGACAAAGGCTCCCATGGTGACCGCGAATTCGTCGACGCGCACGGTCGATCGAGCCCTCCGCCTGCTCGCCGTCGTGTGCGACAACGACGCGATCACGCTGTCCGACGGCGCTCGCCGGGCCGGGCTGCCGCCGAGTACGGCGTTGCGCCTCCTGCGCGCCCTCGAGGCATCGGGTTTCGTCAAGCGGACCGAAGGCGGGTCGTACCGGCCCGGCCCGCGGCTGGTGCAACTCGGCGCATCGGCCTTGGGCCGGCAAGCATTGGTGGGCATGGCCGAACCAGCACTTCGCCGCATCGTCGCTGCCACCGGTGAATCGGCCTACCTCAGCATCGCCGGCCCGGCCGAGACGGCGATCTACATCGCCATGGTCGAGGGCACGCACGCGGTGCGGCACACGAGTTGGGTGGGCCGGGCCATTCCGTCGGCCGAACTGGCTGTCGGCGCGGTCCTCCGCGGCGAGGTCGGGCCAGCGGGGTACATCGCCGAGCGCGATCGGATCGAGCCCGACGTGACCGCCATCGTCGCGCCGATCCGGCGTCCGGGCGGCATCGCCGGCGCGCTCAGCTTGCTCGGCCCGAGCTATCGAATCGATGACGACGCAATGCGGGTATATGGCCGGATCGTGGGGGACGAAGCCAACGCGCTGTCGGCCCAACTCGACGCGCCGACCCAACTCGCCGCACCCGCCCATTCCGGTGCAGCAGCGCAGCCCGATGCAGCAGCCGTGATCGCGATGACCGCCCAGGGAGCTCCCGGATGATCCGCTTCGAGTCGGTGACGAAGACCTACCCCGACGGCACCGTGGCCGTCGACAACCTCAGCCTGATCGCGAAGTCAGGCGAGATCACCGTCCTCGTCGGGCCGTCCGGGTGTGGCAAGACGACGAGCCTGCGAATGATCAATCGCATGATCGAGCCTAGCGGGGGCCGCATTTACATCGATGACCGCGACCACTCCACGGTTGCGCCGGCCCAACTGCGTCGCGGCATCGGCTACGTGCTGCAGCACGCCGGATTGTTTCCGCACCGCACGATCGTCGACAACGTGGCGACGGTTCCGTTGCTGCTCGGCCGTGATCGCCGTACGGCCCGCCGCGAAGCACTGGAGCTACTCGAGCGGGTCGGCCTGCCACTCGCGTACGCGAAGCGTTACCCCGCGCAGCTGTCAGGTGGTCAGCAACAACGCGTCGGCGTCGCACGAGCACTTGCGGCCGATCCGCCCATCATGTTGATGGACGAACCGTTCAGTGCCGTCGACCCGGTTGTGCGCGAGCAGTTGCAGAACGAATTCCTTCGGCTGCAAGGCGAATTAGGCAAGACAATCGTGTTCGTCACGCACGACATCGACGAAGCGATCAAGCTCGGCGACCACGTTGCCGTCTTGCGAGTCGGCGGCAAGCTCGCCCAGCTCGCATCGCCGGCCGAGCTGCTCTCAAGGCCGGTCGACGACTTCGTCGCCGGCTTCGTCGGCCGCGATCGCGGTTATCGCGCGCTCGGCTTCGAGAACGTCACCAATCTGCAGGTCGACCCCGAGCCGACCGTGGCCTTGGGCTCATCGGTCGCCGCCGCCGGCGCGGTTGCGCGCGCCGGGTGGGTGCTCGTCGTCGACGAACACCAGTCGCCGCAGGGCTGGTTGGCAATCGACGACGACGCCGTGCAAGCGGTCACCGAAATCGGCCCCACCCTGCTGCACCGGGGCGGCACGGTCGCGAGCGTCAATGGCAGCTTCCGCGCCGTGCTCGACGCCGCGCTGTCGTCACCGACCGGCCGCGGTGTCATCGTTGACGAAGCCGGGCGGTTGGCTGGCACCGTGACGGCAGCCGACGTCGTCCGCCTGCTCGAGGTGCACCCTGCGGCCACCCGGCCGGCCGCCCTCGGGTCGCCGCAGTGACCGCCCCGGCTGTCGTGGCGGCCGCGAATTCGGGCGCGGCCAGTTCATCGCCGTGGCACTTCTTCGGCTATTTCACCGCGCACCTGCATCAGGATCTCAGCTGGTTGTGGGATCACGTCTGGCTGTCGGCGTTGCCGGTGCTGGCCGGCCTGATCATTGCGTTGCCATTGGGATGGCTGGCCAACCGATACCACTGGCTGTACCCGCCGCTGTTGTCGATCGCTGGCCTGCTCTACACGATTCCGTCGCTTGCACTCTTCGTACTGGTGCCGCCGTTGTTTGGACTGAAGGCCCTTGACCCACTGCAGGTACCCATCGCGCTGACCGTGTATTCGGTTGCCTTGTTGGTGCGAGTGGTGGCCGACGGTCTTGCGTCAGTGCCCGACGACGTGGTGCAGGCCGCCACCGCCATGGGGTTCGGGCCGCTGCAGTTGCTCGTCAAGGTCGAGTTGCCGATCGCCGTCCCTGTCATCACGGCTGGTTTGCGGGTGGCCACCGTCGCGAACGTGAGTTTGGTGGCCATCGCCGGCACGATCGGCCTGGCCAATCTTGGGCAGCTGTTCACCACCGGCTTCCAGCTGTCGACGCCGACGGCGTATTACCCGCCGATCGTGCTGGGCATCATCTTGTGCGTTGCCCTTGCGCTCGCGTTTGACCTGACGATCGTGCTCGGCAATCGGCTCCTTACGCCATGGCGCAGGGCGGTGGCATCGCGATGATCGCCAACGTCCTTCACTGGCTCACCACCGGCGCGCACTGGCGCAGCACACACAACTACACCGGCATCCTGACGCAGCTGGCGACGCACATTCGCTTCTCGGTGATCGCGGTGGCCATCGCTCTTGTGATCGCGCTGCCACTCGGACTCTTCATCGGCCACACCGGCCGGGCTACCTCACTCGTGACGGCAGCGAATACGTTCCGGGCGCTTCCGAGTGTGGGCGTGCTCGTGTTGCTGACGGTCATCATCGCACCGCACGTACACGGCCGCACCGACCTCGGCTATCTCGTACCTACCGAAATTGTGCTGGTACTGCTGGCGATTCCGCCGATTCTCTCGAACACCTACGCGGGGGTGCAGAACGTCGATCGCTCGACCCGCGATGCGGCCGCCGCGATGGGCATGACCGGCCCGCAGGTGCTGCGGCAGGTCGAGTTTCCGTGCAGTTTGCCGCTGATCTTCTCCGGCCTTCGAAGCGCATCGCTGCAGGTAATCGCGACCGCCACTATCGCGTCGTATCTTCCCCTCGGCGGCCTCGGTCGTTTCATCTACGACGGGCTGGCCCAGCAAGACTTCCCGCAGATGATCGGCGGCGGCGTGCTGGTCGCTGCCCTTGCACTCATCACCGACGGCTTGCTGGCACTCGTGCAGCGCAACGTCGTTTCCCGCGGCATCACCGGCCGCTTCGCTACCAACGTCGCGACGGCCGTCGGGCCAGTCGCTGCCGCGCAAGTGCCGCTTGGCGCACCTGTTGATGTGGAGGTAGCGGCCTTCTGACCGACCCGTACGACTGCTCGACTGCTCGACTGCTCGACTGCTCGAAACTCTTCCTGCCTGACAAGGAGACACATGAAGCGCAACGCAATCCTCATCGCTAGCACGGGCTTGGCGCTGGTTCTCGGCGCCTCTGCGTGCAGCAGTTCGAAGAAGACCCCGGCGACGGCGAGCAGCACACCGCCGGCCGCTGCATCGACATCCCTGAGCGCGGGGGCGGCGACCACGTCGGCCCCGGCGGCAGCGACCAGCGCCGCCGTCTCCGCTTCACCGGCGCCCGCTGGTGGTGGCGCCACCATCGCCAGCAAGCTCATCCTGGGCGCGCCGCCGGAGTTCCAGACCCGGGTCGACGGCATCGCAGGTCTGGCCAAGAACTACGGCGTCACGTTCAGCAGCTTCAAGCCGCTCGACGAAGCGGGGCCGGTCACTATTGCCGCCCTGAAGAACGGCCAGGTCGATGCGGCCGACATCTTCAGCACCGACCCGAGCATCGCCGCAAACAACTTCGTCGTGCTCTCCGACCCGAAGAGCAACTTCGCGGCGCAGAACGTCTTGCCGCTCATCAACAAGGCCAAGGCCACTGACGGCGTCAAGAAGACGCTCAATGCGATCTCGGCAAAGCTCGACACCGCCGGGCTGACCGCGTTGCTGGTGAAGGTCATCACCAACAAGCAAGACCCCGACGCGGTGGCGAAAGAATGGCTCACCTCGAACGGGCTCGACACGGCCGGCACTGACGCCAAGGGCGCCACTCTTGTCGTCGGCTCGGCGAACTTCCCCGAGAACGTGCTGCTGGCCTACATCTACGCCGACGCTTTGAAGGACAAGGGCGCCACCACGACGACCAAGCTCAACATCGGCAGCCGGGAGAAGTACCTTGCCGGACTCAAAGACGGCTCGATCGATCTGATGCCCGAGTACAACGGCGGCTTGCTCCAGTTTATCGACAAGACGGCCACGGCGGTCAGCCCGACCGATGTGCTCGCTGCACTTCAGGCGGCTGTTCCGTCGAACCTGATCGTGCTCGACCAGTCGACCGCGCAAGACAGCGACGCGATTGTCGTCACCCAGGCGACCGCGTCGAAGTACAACCTGAAGTCGATTGCCGACCTGGCGGCAGCGGCCTCCTGATCCGGTTAGCACCGCAGCACCGACGAGTGGACGTTTTGCCGCGCCTGATGTGGCAAAACGTCCACTCGTTTAATCTGCAAGGATCGCGTCATGCTTGGATTGCCTGACCACGTCGCGGCCTGCCTGTTCGACCTCGACGGTGTGCTCACCGACACCGCCTCGGTACACGACAAGGCCTGGAAAGAGACGTTCGACGCGTTCTTGCAGGCGCGCGCAGCCAGCGCAGGCACCCCGTTCGTGCCCTTCGACTCCGGCCGCGACTATGACCTGTACATCGACGGCATGCCCCGACCCGACGGCGTCCGCAGCTTTCTGAAGAGCCGTGACATCGCGCTGCCCGAGGGCTCGCCTGACGACGCACCTGACGCGCAGACCGTCAATGGCCTCGGCAACCGCAAGAACGCCGCGCTGCTCAAGCTGATCGCCCGCGACGGCGTCAAGGTCTTCGAGGGTTCGCGTCAGTACCTGCAAGCCGCACGGGACGCCGGATTGCGCCGCATCGTGGTGTCGTCGAGCGCCAACACCGAGCAGGTGCTCAAGGTCACCGGGCTGGCCGAACTTGTCGAAGGTCGCATCGACGGCGTCACCATTGCGCACGACCACCTGACCGGCAAGCCGGCACCTGACACGTTCCTGGCCGGCGCGCGCTGCGCCGACGTCGAGCCCGCGCAGGCCGCCGTTTTCGAAGATGCGCTGGCTGGTGTCGAAGCCGGCCGCGCCGGGAAGTTTGGCTACGTGATTGGTGTCAACCGACTCGATGCCGCGCACGCCACGCAGCTGCGCGCCCACGGCGCTGACGTCGTGGTGTCCGACCTCAGTGAACTGATGCCGGCCGTCAGCGCGCCGTCGTGATCCGGCACTCCGCGTTCCCGGTTGATCCGTGGCAGGTTCGCGAAACTCGACTCGAGCACGACCTGCTGGCGCAGTCCGAGTCACTTTTCGCACTAGGCAATGGCCACATCGGTTTGCGCGGCAATCTCGACGAGGGCGAACCGCACGGCATCCCCGGCACGTACCTGAACGGCTTCTACGAGTTGCGGCCGCTGCCCTACGCCGAAAGTGCGTACGGCAATCCCGAGTCGAGCCAGTCGATCGTCAACGTCACCAACGGCAAGCTGATTCGGCTGCTGGTCGATGACGAGCCGTTCGACGTGCGCTACGGCACGCTGGTTTCGCACGAACGCAACCTCGACCTTCGGGCCGGCACGTTGACGCGCGAAGCGGTCTGGATTTCGCCGGCAGGCAAGCGAATTCGGGTCACGTCGACCCGACTCGTGTCGTTCACCCAACGGGCAGTGGCCGCCATTCGGTTCGAAGTCGAAGCAGTCGACAACCCGGTTCGGGTGGTACTGCAATCTGAACTCGTCGCGAATGAATCGGTGCCGGCCCAAACTGCCGACCCGCGCAAAGCCGCAGCGATGGAACGTCCCCTCGAGGCGGTCGATCAATCGATCACCGAGTACGGCATGGTGCTGGTACATCGCACCCGCGCCAGCAAGCTGCAGATGGCGGCCGGCATGGCCAACGTGGTCGAAGGCCCTCGTCAGAATGACGGTCTATTTGACGGGCAGATCCAGCTCGAGACCCACTTCGCGCCCGACTGGGCGCGGCTCACCGCCGTGAGTAGCTTGCAGCCAGGCGATCGCCTCAAGCTCACGAAGTTCCTCGGATGGGGCTGGTCGAACGTGCGCAGCCACGACGCGTTGCGCGACCAGGTTGCCGGCGCGGTTACGATGGCGCGCCTTGGTGGCTTCGATCAACTGCTGGCCGAACAGCGTGCCTACCTCGACGCGTTCTGGGATGCGGCCGACGTCGAGGTCGAGGGCGACGACGAGATCCAGCAGGCCGTGCGATTCGGCTTGTTCCACGTGCTCCAGGCCGGCGCGCGAGCAGAAGGTCGGGGCATTGCGGCCAAGGGTCTGACTGGTCCGGGTTACGACGGCCACACTTTTTGGGATACCGAGTCATTCGTTCTTCCGGTGCTCACCCTCACTGCCCCGGAGGCAGCCGCGCACTCGCTGCGCTGGCGATATTCGACCCTCGACCTCGCGAAACAACGCGCGGCCACCCTCGGGGTCAAGGGAGCGGCGTTCCCGTGGCGCACGATTCACGGTGAGGAGTGCTCGGGCTACTGGCCAGCGGGAACGGCCGCGATGCACGTGACGGCCGACATCGCGAACGCGGTCACGCGCTACACCGGCGTCACTGGCGACACCTCCGTCGAAGTTGAGGGCGGCGTCGAACTGCTCGTCGAAACAGCTCGGCTGTGGATGTCGCTCGGCAACGTCGGGCAAGACGGCCATTGGCACGTCGCCGGCGTTACCGGGCCTGATGAGTACACCGCACTTGTCGACGACAACATCTTCACCAACCTCGCGGCGGCCCAAAACCTCCTCGGCGCCGCCGATGCATCGGAGCGCCATCTCAATCTCACCGCCCAACTCGGCGTCGACACTGACGAGATCGCCTCGTGGCGGGCCGCCGCAGACGCGGTCTGCGTGCCCTACGACGAGAAACTGCAGGTGCACGAGCAGAATCGTGGATTCACGACACTGCCCGAATGGGATTTCGAGGCCAACCGCGACAAGTACCCGCTGCTCCTGCATGTGCCGTACTTCGAGCTGTACCGACGCCAAGTCATCAAGCAGGCAGATCTCGAACTGGCGATGTGCACGTTTGGCGACTACTTCAGCGACAGCGAGAAGGCGCGCAACGTCGACTACTACGAAGCGCGGACCGTTCGCGATTCGTCGCTGTCGGCCAACGTGCAGGCGGTGATCTGTGCAGAGGTCGGCCATCTCGAGCTGGCGCACGCGTACGCATACGAGGCTGCGCTCATCGATCTGCACGACATTCACCACAACACGCGCGACGGCCTGCACATCGCTTCGCTGGCCGGCGCCTGGGTCGCGCTGGTCTTTGGCTTTGGCGGCCTGCGCATCGTCGATGGCGCCTTGCGCTTCAATCCGCAACTGCCGGCGGCCATCACCGGGTTGTGCTTCAACGTGCGCTGCCACGGCAGCAAGCTGAAGGTCAGCATCGCGTCCGGTGAGGTGACGTACGCAGTTCGGGCCGGCACCGACGGCACCGACAAATCTGGGGCCGTGATGTTTCACCATGCCGACGAAGCGCTCAGCTTGCGCGCCGGCGAAGCAGTAAGCCGCGCCATCAGTCCGGTCGAGCCGTTGTTGCCGCGACCGAAGCAACCGCTGGGTCGCGAACCCATCCGGCGTCCGGCCATTCATCGACCGGAGTCGGCGTGACCGAAACCTTGCCCGCGCCGAAGGTTCGGCACACAGGCGCGTCGGCCGGCAGTGTCGCGTTGGCGACCTACGTGTTCGCCGTCATCATGGCGAACACCACCTTGCCAACACCTCTGTACGCAATCTACGCGGGCCGGCTGCACCTGAAGCCGCTCATGATCACGGTCATCTTTTCGGCATACGCCATCGGAGTGCTCGCGTCGCTGCTGTTGTTCGGGCGCCTCTCCGATCACATCGGTCGCAAACCCGTGGTGGCGGTGGCGATGGCGCTGACGGCGGCGAGCGCGACGGTGTTTACCGTCAGCGGCAGCCTGCCTGCGTTACTGACCGGCCGGGTTCTGTCCGGCTTGGCCGCGGGACTAGTCACCGGCGCAGCGACGGCGTACGTGAGCGAGTTGCACCACGACCGCAAGCGCGGTTCGCTGATCGCGACGTTCGCCAACATGGGCGGGCTCGGGTGCGGTCCGCTGATCTCCGGAATTCTGGCCGCCCATGCGCCGCACCCGACCCAACTGCCCTACATCGTCGGGGGCGCTCTCCTTCTGCCTGCGCTGTTCTTGCTCAAAGCTCCTGACACGGTCGAAGGGCGGCCGGGCGGTTTGCGCACCGGCATCAAACCCCAGCGTCTCGGCGTCCCTCGCGAGATTCGTGGCCCGTTCACGGCTGCGGCGATCGGCGGGTTTGTGGGCTTCGCCTTGCTCGGATTCGTGACCGCACTCGTCGGCAATTTCCTTGGGCAAGGCCTGGCTGATCACAGCCATCAAACCGCAGGCATCGTCGCGTTCCTGGTGTTTGCCGCCGGCACGTTAGGGCAGCTACTGGCCGGCCGCATCTCTGCTCGCACCGCGTCGCTGGTGGGTCTGGCTGTACTGCCCGCGGGGCTGCTGCTCATCACCCTCGCCTTGCCGGCGAAATCGCTCGCCCTGTTCTTGGTGGGCGCGATGGTGGGCGGCGGCGCGGTTGGGTACGCCTTCCGAGCCGCGGTGCTGACCCTCAATACGATCGCACCGCCAGACCGTCGGGCCGAGGTGCTGTCGACCTTTTTCGTCGTCGCCTACATCGGCATCACGGTCCCCGTCGTCGGCACCGGCCTGTTGTTGACGACCACAACACTGCTCACCGCCACCGTCACGCTGGCAGCATTTCTGACCGCCCTCGCCGCGATCGCCGCGTCGATTGTGGTTCGGCTACCAGCGGTACATCGTGAGCCGGCCGTGCAACCGCGTTAGTTCAGTCGGGGCTCGTCGCGCTGGTCGCCGGAGAAGTCGGCGCCAACCTCGCGCGCAGCCGTCTCGTCCAAGACATAGAGGTCGTCGACTTCTGCTTCGTCGCCCTGCTCTTCCTCGGTGTCGCGCAATGACGCCACGCCATCGCGATCGCGCTCCAGGTTCGGGGCATCCAACGAGATGTCGCCGAGCTCCGTCTCACCGTATTCACTGTCCTCAGTCATGGGGTGCAGCCCTCCACTATTGCCAGCAACCGCTTACGCAGCATCGCCAGCAGCCGGTTACGAGATGTAGGGCGCGAGCAGCGCAAGATCGGCCGCACTTAGGCGGTCACGCGCGGTCTTCGCCTGATGCCAATGCGGGTACGGCAAGACTTGCTTGCTCACGTCGTCGAGCTTGCGTCGCTCGTCGGCCGACAACACCACGTCGGCTGCCTTCAGATTGTCGGCAAGCTGCTCGTCGGTGCGCGCCCCGACGATCAACGAGGTGACGCCCGGCCGACCAAGCGACCACGCCAGCGCGATCTGCGCGGCGGAAACGCCGTGCCCTGACGCTACTTCTTTCAACACGTCGACGATGTCATAGAGCTTTTCTTTGTCGTCGATCGGCGGCTCGTTCCAGTCGCTTACCTGGCGACTGCCGGCCGGCGCTTCGACACCGCGGGCGTACTTGCCCGATAGCAGGCCAGCTGCAAGCGGACTCCACACCAAGATGCCGAGGCCTTGGTCGAGACTCAACGGCACCAGCTCGCGTTCGGCATCGCGACCCGCGAGTGAGTAGTAAATCTGCTGGCTCGCGAACCGGGAAAGATGCTCGCGCTCAGCGACGCCCAACGCCTTCATCAGCTGCCACCCGGCGTAGTTCGAGGCACCGATGTAGCGCACCTTGCCCGACGTCACCAAGTCGTCGAGGGCGCGCATGGTCTCCTCGAGCGGCGTCTGGCCGTCCCACTCGTGCACCTGGTACAGGTCGATGTACTCGGTGCCAAGTCGACGCAAACTCGCTTCGCAGGCGCGCACGATGTGGTGCCGCGACAACCCGGCGTCGTTAGGCCCGTCGCCCATCGGCATGCGCACCTTGGTGGCCAACAGCACGTCTTCGCGCGCGACCGGCAGTGCCTTGGCGATGATCTCCTCGGACAAGCCGCCCGAGTACGCGTCGGCGGTGTCGATGAGGTTGACGCCAGCGTCGAGGGCCATCGCGATCTGCCGTCGGGCGCCGTCGACATCGGTGTTTCCGACGACCGATGCCCAGCCCGTCCCGCCGAAGGTCATCGTGCCAAGGGTGAGGGCCGATACTCGGAGCCCCGACCTGCCAAGTTGCCTATATTCCATGCCGCCATCCTTCCCCACTAGTCTCACCAAACCAAGAGCAGGTCAGCCCGAAGGGATTTTGATGAGCGGCGTGCGCACGAATTGGTCCGGCAACATCACCTTCCAAGCCGCGCAGCTCCATCGCCCCGACTCAATTGAAGAGCTTCGCCGCATTGTCGCCAGCAGCTCGCGATTGCGGGTGCTCGGCACCGCCCATTCGTTCAACACCATCGCGGACTCAACCGGCGACCAGCTGTCGGTGGCCAACCTTCCATCGATTCTGCGCGTCGATCGCGAGCGCTCGACCGTGACGGTCGGCGGCGGCGTCCGGTATGGCGAACTTGCGCAATATCTGCAGGCCGAGGGCTACGCGCTGCACAACCTCGGGTCACTCCCCCACATCTCGGTGGCCGGGGCGTGTGCCACCGGCACGCATGGCTCGGGCGTGACGAACGGCATCCTCGGCACCGCCGTCCGCGCCCTCACCCTCGTCATGGCGGACGGCGGGATGGTGACCCTTGAGCGCGGAGTCGACAGCGATTTCGACGGCGCGGTCGTCGCGCTTGGGTTGCTCGGAGTCGTTACCGACCTGACCCTCGACATCGAGCCGACCTACGGCGTGGCCCAGTACGTGTTCGAAGATCTGCCGCTGGCCGACGTTCGAGCCCAACTCGACGCGACCTTCTCGGCGGCCTACAGCGTCAGCCTGTTCACCGACTGGCGCACCGATCTCGTCAACCAGATCTGGGTCAAGCAACGCACGTCGGCCGCGCACACCGAACCGAGCTGGTTCGAAGCGCGACCCGCTGACGGCCCCCGACATCCGGTGCCCGGCGTTCCGCCCCTGCATTGCACCGAGCAACTCGGCGTGCCGGGGCCGTGGCACGAACGCCTGCCGCATTTTCGGCTCGACTTCACGCCGAGCAATGGCGATGAACTACAAACGGAGTACTTCGTCACCCGCGCATCCGCGGCCGACGCGCTCGGTGCGATCGACGCCATTCGTGATCTCATCGCTCCCGTCTTGCAGATCACCGAGTTGCGTACGATCGCCGCCGACAATCTGTGGCTCAGCGGCAGCTATCAGCGCGACAGCGTCGGCATCCATTTCACCTGGGTACCTGACATCGACGTGGTGACGCCCGTGACGGCGGCCATCGAAGCGCAACTCGCGCCGTTCAACGCACGGCCCCATTGGGGCAAGGTATTCACCACCGCGCCCGACGTCGTGCGCTCGCTCTACCCGCGTCTGACCGATTTCGCCGACCTCGCCGACAGATACGACCCGACCGGCACGTTCGGCAACGAATTCACCGATCGCTTCTTCAAGGTCTGAAGCCACACACCGAGCAGAACCGCTACCGCACCACGTTCGGATCGGGGCTGGCCTCCCCGATGCGCCGCAGCACTTCGCGGGCTTCATCGGCATGGCCGCCGCGGGCAACCAGGTCGTAGCGCATCGCGGTCAGCCTGCGCTGCGACGAGAAGTCTCGGCTCCCGCCGGTGGCGGCGTGCCCGGCATAGCCGAACACCGCACCCCACACTGCGCCGATGAGCAGACCGGCGAGGATCAAGCCGAGCCAGGCTGGGCCGGTCGTAAACAAGCCGATGATCAGCGCGATGAACAGACCGAACCAGGCTCCGCTGGCCGCGCCAGCACCGGCCGCTCTCCGCTTGGTCAGGCGCCCGGTTACCCGCTCCACCAGGCGAAGATCCGAGCCCACGATGTCGAGGTTCTCGACCGCAAAACTCTCGTCCGACAGGCGGTCGACCGCCGTTTGGGCCTCTTCGTACGTGCCGAAGCTGGCGACCGTGTTCCAGGCCACGCTGATCGGGTCGAGCCGCGTCGGTTCACCGAACGTCATGCTGCACTCCTTCGAATTCGCGAGTCAGGACTGTCGTGCCCCAACCGCAGCCCATCAAGCGCGAGCGGTCGAAGCGACTGCCCGTCGCACCGCGTCGATCGAGGCTGCCACGTCGTCGTCGTCGGTCGACCAGTTGCTGACCGACACGCGCAGCACGTCGCGGCCCCGCCACCGCGATCCCGACATCCACGCAGTGCCGTCTGCCATCAGCGCGGCAGTCACGGCGCGGGTGCGGTCGTCGTCCGCGAAAGCGATGCAGACCTGGGTGAAGACGACGTCGTTCAACACCTGTGCGCCGTCGATTGCGCCGATGCCGGCCGCGATGCTGCCGGCGTGCCGCACCATGCGATCAACGAGCTCAGCGACGCCATCGCGGCCGAGCGACCGCAGCGCCGCCCACACCGGAATGCCACGAGCCCGGCGCGACAGCTCCGGCACCTTCTCCAGCGGATCACCAGGCCCGGCAGCATCGGCGGCAATCAAATAGCTGGTATGGACGCCGAACGCTGACCGAAGTGCGGCCGGCTCAGCCACGATCGCCAGACCGCAGTCGTACGGCACGTTCAACGTCTTGTGCGCATCGGTGGCCCATGAGTCGGCCGATTCGAAGCCGGCCAGTAAGTGCCGAAGCCGAGGGCTCGCGGCCGCCCACAACCCGAACGCACCGTCGATGTGCACCCACGCGCCATGGTCGTGCGCCAGTTCGACTGCGCCCATCGGATCGAATGCACCCGAGTGCACGTTGCCGGCCTGAAGGCAGACGATCGTCGGACCGTCGCCGACATCGAGTTCCGCGTGCAGGGCGTCGAGGCGAATCCGGCCTTGATCGTCGGCGGCCACCACGATCGGCGCCCCGAGCCCGAGATACCGCAGCGCCAGGTCGACCGTGTCGTGCCGTTCGGCACCGACGATGACGCGCACCCGCGGGCTGCCGGTCAAGCCCAACCTGTCGAGGTCGTGGCCGACGGCGGTGAGCACCTGCTGGCGAGCCGCGGCCAGGCAGGTGAAGTTGGCCATCGTGCCGCCGGTCACGAACCCGACGTCGGCACCTGCGGGCAATCCGAGCAGCTCCAGCAGCCAGCCGCCAGCCGTTTCTTCCAAGGCCGCAGCCGCTGGCGAGCCGTAGCGCAAGCCGGCGTTTTGATCCCATGCGCTGGCCAGCCAATCGGCGGCGAGCGCGGCCGGCAGCGTGCCGCCGACTACCCAGCCGAAGAAGCGGCCGCTCGGCATCGCCGTCAGCCCGGGCTCGGCAGCCGCGGCCAGCAGGTCGATAACCTCCGCCGGGTCGGTTGGCCCATCGGGCAAGGGCATCGCGATACCCGCGGCCAGGTCGTCGGCTGACACGCGCGGTGTGACCGGGCGCTCGGGCAACGAGTCGAGCCAGCTCAGTGCATGCGCCACCGCTCGGTCGAGGGCAGGTCGAAAGGCGTCGGGGCGTGACGTCACGTCAGCTTTGCTCGCGCAGGGCGCGCAGGCTCTCCTTGATCGACCCCATCGTGGCCAGCACGGCCGTCGGTTCGTAGCCGCAGTGAGCCATGCAGTTGTTGCACCGGCTGTCGCGGCCGCGGCCGTACTTCGACCAATCGGTGGTCTCGATCAGTTCTTTGTACGTCTTCACGTACCCGTCGGCCATCAGGTAGCACGGCCGTTGCCAGCCCAGCAGTGAGTACGACGGGATGCCCCACGCGGTGCACTCGAAGTCGACCTTGCCCTCGAGAAAGTCGAGGAACAACGGCGAGTGGTTCAAGCGCCACCGCTTGCGGTTGCCGTTGCCGAACGCCTTCGAAAACAGTTCGCGCGTTTCGGTGACACCGAGGAAGTGGTCTTGGTCGGGTGCCTTCTCGTATGCGTAGGCCGGCGAGATCATCATCTGGTCGACCTTGACCTCGTCGTTCAAAAAATTCATGACGTCGATGATCGTCTGTGGCGTGTCGGTGTTGAAGAACGTCGAGTTGGTGGTGACCCGAAAACCCTTAGCCTGTAGGAATTTGATGGCCTCGACGGCTTCGTCGAACACGCCTTCTTTCGCGACCGACTCGTCATGGCGCTCGCGCAGTCCGTCGATGTGAATCGCGAACGAGAAGTACGGCGACGGCTTGAAGTTGAACTTGTCCCAGCGCTTGCGAACGAGCTCGGCGTTGGTGCAGAGGTACACGTACTTCTTACGCTTAACCAGTTCGTTGACCATGACGTCGATCTGCGGGTGCATGAGTGGTTCGCCACCGGCGAGCGACACCATCGGCGCGCCGGATTCTTCGATCGCAGCGACTGCGCGTTCGACCGGCATGCGCTGGGCCAGCAGATCGTGCGGCTGCTGAATCTTGCCGCAGCCATTGCATTTGAGGTTGCACGCGAACAACGGCTCGAGTTCGACAATGAGCGGAAACTTCTCGCGGCGACGTACCTTCTGGGTGAAGAGGTACGTGCCGATCCTGATGCCTTGTCGGATAGGAACAGCCATCAGCCAGCAACCCCTTTAGGTAGCGCAAACGTTACATCTTCACGCGCAACAGTGCGTTCGGTCAGATCGATCGGGCCAAGCGCCCGCAAAGTGCCGATGACTTCATCGACCAGGTGCGGCGGGGCCGACGCGCCGGCGGTGATGCCGACGGTCGTTGCACCGGCCAACCACTCAGGCAGGATCTCAGTCGCGTCGTCGACAAGGTGTGCCGCCACCCCGCAACGTTCGGCCACCTCGGCGAGGCGGCGCGAGTTCGACGAGTTCTCCGAGCCCAACACGATGACCACGTCGGCTTCGGCTGCGATCGATCGCACCGCGTCCTGCCGGTTGGTCGTCGCATAACAGATGTCGTCTGTTGCCGACGATTCGATGCCGGGAAAGCGCCGTCGCAACTCCTCGACCGTGCGGCTGACATCGTCGGTCGCCAAGGTGGTCTGGGTGAGGAACGCGACGCGGTCGGGGTCAGCGACGATCGCGCGCTTGGCGTCCTCCTCGGTTTCGATGAGCACGACCGAGCCAGGAGCCTGGCCGAGCGTGCCCTCGACTTCGTCGTGGCCGGCGTGCCCGATGAGCAGCACGGTGTCACCGCGGCCGGCGAACCGGCGCGCTTCGCTGTGCACCTTCGACACCAGCGGGCAGGTCGCGTCGATAACGTTGAGGTCGCGGCGGGCAGCTTCGGCTCGAACCGCCGGCGCCACACCGTGGGCCGAAAAGACGACAGTGGTGCCGTCGGGCACTTGGTCGAGTTCGTCAACGAACACGGCACCCTGGCGTTGCAGGTCGGCCACGACGTGCGCGTTGTGCACGATCTGCCGACGCACGTAGACGGGCCGTGGGTAACGCTGCAGAGCAAGCTCGACGATGTCGATGGCGCGTTCGACCCCGGCACAAAACGATCGCGGCGCCGCCAGGAGCACTTTGCGAGGACCGACAAGATCCGCCCATTGCCGCAACGCCGGGCCGGTGGAGCGCAGGGTCAGCAAGGCGCGGGCGCCGGCTGGCACGGTCGCCAGTCGGGCGATCGGGCTGAATGCGGTGTCGACGATGACCCGGACGACCGCCGTCGGGATCGTGCCGGCCGCGCGCACGATGGCCGCGGATTCCATGTCGACCGCCATGGCACCGGTGGCCGCCAGCTTTGCCCTCGCCTTGCGACCGCCCACGATGTGATCGCAACTGACCATCGGGCCGGTGCGCACGCGCAACCCCATGCGGCGCAGTTCGGCCGCCAGCGGGGCGGCGGCACGCAAGACGGTGCGGCCATGCTCATCGCGCACCTCGGTGGCGACTATGACGTCGCCGGGCCGCAGGGTGGGGTCGAGCCCACCCGCCACACCGGCCACCACGATCGCCTTGGGCGCAAGCGCGTCGAGTTGTGGGAGCCAGGCCCGTACCCGCTCCGGACCCATGCCGCAGCGCGCTAGCACAGCGCCGGGCACCCGGCCCGACATGGCGGCGTACTCGGATCGCAGCGCGGTCACGACCACGAGGCGGGTCATGGCGAAGCCGCCGCTTCGAGCGAGACCGCAGCATCAAGGGTGATCGTGTGGTCGAGCGTGATCGTCAGGTCAGGCTCACTCGCCGGTTCGCGACTGGTGAGATAACGGCCGAGGGCGCTGAGGGGAAACACCAGCCGGTACATCTCGTAGTTGATGTAAAAATCGCCGGGAAAACCAGTGCCGGTGTAGAGGTCTTCGTCCCACCCGCCGTCGGCGCGCTGCGTGCGCACGAGCCAATCAATGCCGCGGGCGACGGCGTCACTGTGCGGGTCGACCGCGTGCAGGCCGAGCAGCGCCCAGGCCGTTTGCGATGGCGTCGACGTACCGCGACCGCGCCATTCTTCGTGGTGGTACGAACGCAGGTCTTCGCCCCAGCCGCCGTCGGGGTTTTGGTGCTGCTCTAACCACCGAGCGGCCCGGCGCACCGGCAGCGAATCCGGCCCGATTCCGCAACTGACCAACGCCGGAATGACCGCACCGGTGCCGTAGACGTAGTTCGCGCCCCAGCGGCCGAACCACGACCCGTCGGGCTCCTGCGCGTTCAACAGCCAGCGCACGCCGCGCTTCGCCGCGGTGCTCTGCGCGCGGCCGCAGTGACCGAGCATCTCGACCATGTGCGCCGTGACATCAGCGGTCGGCGGGTCGATCACGGCGCCGAAGTCGCAGAACGGGACCTTCTCGACCAGCCGCCTGGTGTTGTCGGCGTCGAACGCCCCCCAGCCGCCGTCACGCGATTGCATGCCCACCGACCACCTGATGCCGCGCTCGACGGCTGCAGCGACATGAGGGCGCGACTCTGGCGAGACGCGGCGCAGCGCGAGCACCACTTCGGCGGTGTCGTCGATGTCGGGGTAGGCGTCGTTGGCGAACTCGAAAGCCCAGCCGGCGGCCTCGAGGCCGGGCCGCTTGACCGCCCAGTCACCCTTGACCCGCACCTCTTCGCCGAGCAGCCACTCGACCGCGTTCTGCACCGCGGGATCGTCGGGCGACGCACCGGAATCGAGCAGCGCGGTCAGCGCGAGGCAGGTGTCCCAGACCGGCGACTGGCACGCCTCGAGCCGTCGAATCACGCCGTCGGGCGTTTCTTCACGGATCAAGAATCCGTCGAGCCCACGGATCGCCGCGACCAGAGCGGGGTGATCCAGCGGGTAGCCGAGCAGATGCAGCGCGAGGATCGAATAGACCCACGGGGGCTGAATGCCACCCCACCCGCCGTCCGCCTCTTGTCGGGCAAGCACCCACTGAGCTGCATGGTTGAGCGCCATTGACCGACCGGGCTTGATAGGTGAGCGGTCGTAGATCTTCAGCGCCTTGTCGAGCACGTTGAACGCCGTCGCCACCGGCCCTGTCTTGACCGGCGCCGGGCGTGCACCCGACCGCAATTCGGCCAAGGTGAACGGCAGCGATCGCGACGGACGCAAGGTGCCGACCACCGTGATCGCGACGACAGTCTGCCGAGCCCAGCAGCCCCAGTCGTAGACGTTCAGCGGAAACCATTTCGGCAACAACACCAGCTCGGGCGGCATCGTCGGCAGGTCGTCCCACGACCACTCGCCGAACATCGCCAGCCAGATTCGGGTGAAGACCCGACTGGCCTCGACGCCACCGCTGGCCAGCACGAACGTCCGCGCCAACGCCATGTGCGTGGCGTCGGTGGAGTCGCCGGCCAGGCGCAACGCGGCGTACGCCTCAACGGTGGTCGACAGGTCGCCCGGCCCGCCCTCAAAGTTGGCCCATGTGCCGTCGGCGCGTTGTTGCGAGCGAATCCAGCGCGCTGCCTCGACGAGTTCGTCGTTGCGCAAGATGCCGAGGAATTGCCGCAGCAGCAGGTCTTCGGCGTCCATCGTGACGTTGGTGCGGAGCTCGCCCTTCCACCAGCCGGCGCTGTCTTGCCGCGCGATCAGGTGCTCTTGGGCGCGCCTGATCGCGGCGGCAACGTCGTCACTGAGATCTGAGGTGGTCAGCGCCGTCATACCGTGTTCCTGCCGTTACCGGTCGCGGACGACGACGTAGCGAGCGAGCTGGGCAAGGTCTCCCGCAGCGGACGGCGGGAGGGCCAGGGAGTCGAGATGGCCGATCGCCCGCGCCAACCGCGCATCCGCTTCTTGCGCGGCCCAGTCAAGACCGCCAGCTTCATCGATGAGCTTGTTGGCGTGCGTAACGTCGTCGTCGTTCGACGGTAGGCCGGACGCGAGGAGGTCGCGGAGTTCGGCCGAGGCCCTGGTGCCCGACACGAGCGCGGCCACGATGGGTGCGCTGCGCTTGCCAGCCCTGACATCGGACGACGACGACTTGCCAGTCGCGGCCGCGTTGCCGGTGATGCCGAGGATGTCGTCGACCAGCTGGAACGCGATGCCGAGCTCGTGGCCGTACGCGGCCAGCCCGGCCACCACGGACGGTGGGGCATCGGCGGCGATCGCGCCGATCGACGCGGCACACGCGAGCAGCGCGGCGGTCTTGCCGGCCTCCATGCGCAGCACCTCGTCGAGGTCGACGCTGGGCTTGCTCTCAAGCGCGAGATCGGCAGATTGACCGCTGATGAGCAGTTGGATCGCCTCGAGCAGGCACGGCAAGCTGCGGCTGCCGGCCGCTCCGTCGCGCACGAGTACCTCGATGGCGGCGGTCAGCATCGCGTTGCCGGCGAGGATCGCCTGGCCTTCGCCGAACACCACCCACGCGGTCGGCTGGTGCCGTCGTTCGACGTCGCGATCCATGATGTCGTCGTGCAGGAGCGAGAAGTTGTGCACGAGTTCGACCGCAACCGCGGCCGCGACGCCGTCAGCAGCCGTACCCCCGCCCGCCTCGGCCGAGAGCACCGCAAGGGTTGACCTGATCGCCTTGCCTGAGCCGCCGCCACCGCTGGCTTCGATCGGCCTGCCTTCGGCGTCGACCCAGCCGAGGTGATAGGCGCAGATGGTGCGCATGCGGCGGTCATCGAGCCCATCGACCGTGGCTCGCAGTGCCGGGGTCACCAGGGCGCGCGCTCGCCCGAGCACGGCGGGTACATCACTCGTCACCCGCTCAAGCACGCCGCCACCGCCTTGATGAGCTACCTAGCATGGAACAAAACTTAGTGATGGTGACAAGCTAGCGACCGCAGGTATTCCGTCTATCAGATCGAGCATGGTCCCGACAAGCGTGTTGCTGGCTGCGCGACGAGGAGCCGCCATGGATCCGGCCGACCGTTTCGACCTTTTTGGCGTTGTCTCGCGGCGCGGGCCCGAGCGGTACGCACTGCATCGCCAGCTCCTCAATCCGCAGTTGCCGCGCATGTTGCACGCGATCGGCTTCGACAAGCACTACGCCCGCGGTGAGGGTGCGTACCTCTACGACGCCGACGGCCACGACTACCTCGACATGCTCGCCGGATTCGGTGTCTTCGCGCTCGGCCGGCACCATCCCGTCGTCCGGCAGGCGTTGCACGATGTGCTCGACGCTGGGCTAGCCGACCTCACCCAGTTCGACGCTCCCCCGCTGGCCGGGCCGTTGGCCGAGGTGGTGCTGGCGAAAGCGCCGCACCTCGATCGCGTCTACTTCGGCAACAGCGGCACCGAGGCGGTCGAAGCGGCCCTGAAGTTCGCCCGCTACGCGACCGGCCGCAACCGCATCATCTATTGCGAGCACGCGTTTCACGGACTAACTGCCGGCGCCCTGTCGGTCAACGGCGCCGCCGACTTTCGCGCCGGCTTCGGCCCGATGCTGCCGGGCGCCCCGATCCCGTTCGGCGATCTGGCCGCCCTCGAGCGCGAACTCAAGCGCGGCGATGTCGCCGGATTCATCGTCGAGCCGATCCAGGGCAAGGGCGTCGCAGTCTCACCGCCTGGGTTCTTGCCGGCCGCGCACGAGCTGCTGCGCAAACACAAGGCGTTGCTGATCGCCGACGAAGTGCAGTGCGGTGTCGGCCGCACCGGCGACTTCTTCGCCTACGAACACGACGGCGTCGAGCCCGACCTGATCGCCACCGCGAAGGCGCTGTCAGGTGGCTATGTGCCGATCGGCGCGACACTCGGCCCCGACTGGGTCTTCCAGAAGGTCTACTCGTCGATGGATCGCGTGTTGGTGCACGACTCGACGTTCGGCTCGAACGCGCAAGCCATGGCGGCCGGCTTAGCCACGATGCACGTGTTTGAAACCGAGGGCATCGTCGACAACGCCCGCAAAGTCGGCGAGCTGTTGCAATCGCGGTTGACCGAACTCGTCGACCGCTACGAATTACTGCACGAGGTGCGCGGGCGGGGCCTGATGATCGGCATCGAATTCGGCCGCCCCAAGTCGCTGAAATTGCGGGCATCGTGGTTGGCATTGCAAGGTGCGCGCAAGGGGTTGTTTGCGCAGACCGTGGTGCACGCGCTGTTCCACCGCCACCGCATTCTCACCCAGGTGTCCGGCGATCACGTCGAGGTCATCAAGCTAATCCCGCCGCTCATCATCGGCGAGCGCGAGGTCGATCGCTTCATGACCGCGTTCATCGACGTGATGGACGACGCCCACAGTGGCAGCGGTTTGATGTGGGATTTCGGGAAGAGCCTCATCAAGCAATCGCGAACGGCGTCTGACTAGCGACGACCATAGTCGTATCCCACCGATGAATTGTGCTCGCGCGCAACGTCTGATCACAGATGGCGATCGTGGTGCAATGTGACGTCGGCGACCAGCCGACCGATGCGGCGACCGTCGAGGCGCTCGCGCGCGCATACCTGAACGCCCTACGCGGCGGTGATCGCATCGTCTTGTTGAACGCGTCGGCGGAGATGCTGGGTCTTGCCGATCTGATGGGTTTAGGCGCCGTGCTGGTCTCGGCTTAGAGCGTGGCTGGCAGCCCGAACAACGGGAACAACGTGGCGGTGCCCAAGAAGAAGGTGATTTCGCCGACGCTGCCCTCATGAAGCTCGACCACCTGCAGCGCCCACGGTTCGAAGCCACCGTCGGCCGTCGGCTTGTACTGGCCAAAGGCGGCTGACCCGTTCGCAGTGCCAGCCGCGATCACTCGCGACCCCTTGCACCCGATGCCGGGGCCGAACCACCAGGTGAAGATGTCGTCACGGCCCGCCAGCCACAAGTCGTACGGCGGCATCGACTGAATCGCGTCCTCGTGAATCACCGCGGTCAGCGCCTCAATGTCGTACGCCTCGAACGCGGCCACGTAACGCGCCAGCAGATCGCGATCGGCCGCGCTCATGTCGGTCGGTGTCTTCATATCGGACGACGTGCGGCCGGTCGCCGACAATGTCGTTCGAGCTCGTTGCAACGCGCTGTTGACCGACGCCACCGACGTCTCGAGCAGCTCTGCGACTTCGGTCGCCTTCCACTGCAAGACTTCGCACAGGATCAGGGCGGCGCGCTGGCGAGCAGGCAGCTGTTGCAGCGCGGCCACAAAAGCCAGCCGCACCGAATCGCGCGCGACCGCGCGTTCGGCCGGATCGCCACCTGGCGCGATCACCAATGCGTCTGGCGCCGGCTCGAGCCAGGTGGTTTCGGGCAGCTCACGCAGGCCGACCGCAACCGGCTCTCCGGCCGGGCCGAGATCCATCGGTCGGGCCCGACGTTCGACACTGCGCAGCGTGTCGAGGCAGACGTTGGTCGCGATCTTGTACAGCCACGACCGCAGCGACGATCTGCCCTCGAACCGGTCATAGGCGCGCCACGCTCTGATGAAGGTGTCCTGCACCGCGTCCTCGGCATCGAACGGGGAGGCCAGCATGCGATAGCAGTAGCCGCGCAGCTCAGTGCGGTGCTGCTCGAAGCGCAACTCGAGTTCGCGCGGCATGGCGGTTTCGGTGCTCATACGAGCATGCTAAGTGCAGGCGCTGACAGCGCCGATTGGTGGCGGCAATTGTCGATGACATGCGGCCGATGAATTGCAGCACGCCGCGGCGTCCAATATGCACGAGCGTTCTGACCACACGCACACATCCGAGGAGGACCACATGCCGGCACGAGACCACACCCCAAACGGCGCCCCGATCTGGGCCGATCTGCTGACGTCTGACATCGAGCGCAGCCGCGCGTTCTATGCGCAACTGTTCGGGTGGAACGCGTCGGAGCCGAACGAGGAGTTCGGCGGGTACGTGAGCTTCACGAACGGCGCGGGACTGCGGATCGGTGGCGCCATGGCTCGCCAGCCCGAGAATCCGACGCCGGACACGTGGACGGTCTACCTGTCGAGCGACGACGCGCACAAGACGCTTGAGTCGGCTGCCGCGAATGGCGGCCAGGTTTTCGTCGAGCCGATGCAGGTCGGCGACATGGGCACGATGGCCGTTCTTGCCGATGCGACCGGGGCCGCCGTCGGCGTGTGGCAACCCGACACCCACACCGGATTTGGCGTGGTTACCGAGACGGGTGCGCCGAGCTGGTTCGAGCTGCACACTCGCGACTACGACACGGCGGTCGCCTTCTACCGCGACGTTTTCCACTGGGACACTCACGTCGAGAGCGACACCCCTGAATTCCGCTACACCATCCAGCAAGACGGCGACGCACAACTGGCCGGGATCATGGATGCCACGAGCTACCTGCCCGAAGGCGTGCCCGCGCACTGGGTGCTCTACTTCGGCGTCGACGACACCGATGAAGCGGTCGCGAAAGTCGTCGAGCTCGGCGGCTCGGTGGTGCAACCGGCCGACGACACGCCTTACGGCCGGATTGCTGCGGTGACCGACGCCACCGGCGCGCATTTCCGGCTGGTCGCCCCAAATGCGGCGATGCCCGCGCGCGCCTGAGGCCGTACTGCCGGTTGGAGCACTGATGCTGTCGGAGCCGCAGTAGCAGTAGCAGTGGCGGTCGCGTTCACCCGTGACCGCCACTCGAGCCCGATCAACGAGGTCGCGGTGAACAGGCCCAGGCTCGCGCCGATCACCACCGGCCGATCGCCGGTGCCAATCGCGTACCCGAGCCAGGCGACTTGCGATGCTGCCCGCAAGAGCCACGAGGAGACGGAAACCGCAGACGCGCGGCCGGCCCGCCAGGTCTGGATCGAGTCATACACCTGCGGCCACGACGAGACGAGACCGATCGAGAATCCTAGGTACCCGACATCCTGCGCTGGGATCAGCATCGCGACAGCGAAGAGCGTGATCGCGGCGGCCGCGAGTGGCACCAGCCGGTAGGCGCGCGACCGGTCAGACGGAACCAACATGACGACGATCACTGCACCGCTGATCAAGATGATGTTGCCGGGGATCTGCGGCAGCACGCCGACTCGCGCGCCATACGTCATCCACATCAAGCAACCCAAGCCGAGCAACGCCCACGCAGTCGGCGAGACACCTGACATGCGCGGATTCCGCACGATGCGCACGATCTGTGGCACCACCATCGCGATGCCGAGCGCGGCTCCTAGATAGGCGAGGGTCAGGGCCGCCTCGTGCATTGACACGACGATCTACTTCTCCGTCCCATGGTCGTAGCCGATGCGTGATCAGCTTCCTTCTGTAACGATACAGTAGGCCAGGCGATGATGCGTTGCATTCCCCTATCGGCAGAAGCGTGACCCGGGAGGAGTGCAATCGTGGTCGAAAATCGGCCGACCCTCGATCGGGTGGCTGCAGCCGCCGGCGTCTCGCGCATGACGGTCTCGAATGCATACAACCGGCCCGACCAGATGTCGGCGACCACCCGCCAGCACGTCTTACGGGTCGCGGCATCGCTCGGTTACTCCGGCCCCGACCCGGCCGGTCGGTCGCTTCGACGCCGGCGGACCGGCACCATCGGCGTGCTGCTCACCGAGCAGTTGCCGTACGCGTTCTCCGACCCCGGCCTCGTATCGTTCTTGCAGGGCGTGGCAACCGAACTCCGCGATGCCGGGCAGGCCATGCTGCTGCTGCCCGCCGAGGGCAATCAGCAGTACTCGCTCGTACGCAACGCGCTCGTCGACGGATTCATCGTGGCCTCGCTCGCCCCCCGCGACCAAGCGGTGCTCGATGTCGTGCAGCGGCGATTACCCCTTGTCACGTGGGGAAATTTGCGCCTGCCCGGTGCGCCGCGCGTCGGCGTCGACAACACCAAAGCGGCCCAGCTCGCCGGGAAACACTTGGTCGGCCTGCACCATCAACGCTTCGGCGTCATCACCTTCGGGGCAGGCAAAATCTCAGAAGAAACAAGCCTAGAAGAGGCATTGCCGGACGCCGACACTGCGGCCGCGTTCGATGTGCCCGGCACCCACCTGGTGATGCGACAGCGCGTGATCGGTTTTCGCCGCGCGCTCGCCGACGCCGGTATTGCCGCTGAGGCCGTCAGGGTGATCGATGCGGCGGCAAACAGCCGAAAGGCGGGCGAGCAGGCGATGAACGAGTTGCTCACCGGGCCGCATCCACCAACTGCGGTGTTCGGCGTGACTGATGTGCTCGCCCTCGGCGCGCTCGCCAGTGCGGCGAAAGCTGGAATCGACGTGCCGGGCGAAGTCTCCGTCGTGGGGTTTGACGACATCGACGATGCTGCTCGCTCAACCCCGCCGCTGACCACAGTCGCGCAAGGATTGCTTGATCAAGGTCGCTGGGCCGCGCGCCTCGTGCTGGACGCCGTTGCCGGCGGTGAAACACCTGTGCCGCAGATACGAGCTGATCTTGTGATTCGTGCGAGCACTAGCGCAATTTGAGGCGGCCGCACGCTGAGCCATTCGGCCTAACGGGTGACACGGGTTCCCACCGTCCGCGAACTGACATAGATTTCGCGAGTCCTGGCATGACCTGCGAAAGGGCCTCATATGCGCAACATCCAGACCAACCGACTTCACCGGCACCCGGTTCGTCGCCTCACCGCCTTCGTCGGTGCCACCAGCGCCGCGCTCGCAACCTGGGCCGTAACCGGATCGCCAGCCGCGACCGCCACCACCCTCCCGGCCGCTGGCTCCTCCGCGACAGCCACCACACAGTCGGCCTCTGCCGCCGAACATGTCGTCGTCCTGCTCAAAGATCAATACGCGAACCTGCCGGCGTCGTCGTCGTCGATCGCTGCCCGCGTGCAAGCGACCGATGCCTCGCAAGCCCCGCTGATCGCGAAGGCCAAGCACGACGGCGGTACCGCGATCCGCGCGCTGCACGTCGCGAACGCATTCGCCGTGACCATCTCCACCGCGGGCGCGGCTGATCTCGCCGCCGACCCTGCGGTCGCATCGGTAGTCGCCGACCGCCAGGTCGCCGCGACGCCCGCCGCCACGCCGGCCGCGCCTGCGCCGGCCAAGCTGGCGACCCCACAAATTCTCGCGCCATCGCGCGCACCCGCGTCGAGCACGGTGTGCCCGAGCAACCCAAGCAAGCCGCTGCTCGAGCCCGAGGCGTTGCAAGCGACGCACACCGCGTTCAGCAACAGCTCGACGCCGTCGGCCCAACAGATCGCAACCGGCAAGGGCGTGACTGTCGCGTTTCTCGCGGACGGTATCGACCCCAACAACCCTGACTTCATCAGGGCCGATGGCACCCACGTGTTCACCGACTACCAAGACTTCAGCGGCGAGGGTCCGAACGCCGTGACCGGTGGCGCCGAAGCATTCGGCGACGCAAGTTCGATCGCTGCACAAGGTCGCAAGGTGTACGACCTGTCGACGTTCGTGAACCCGGCGCACCCATTGCCGCCCGGTTGCAACATCCGCATTCTCGGCATGGCACCCGGCGCGTCGCTGGTCGGCCTGAAGATCTTCCCGGCCGGTGGCTTCGCGTTCAACTCGGCGATTCTCGGTGCCCTCGACTGGGCAGTCACGCACGACCACGCCGATGTCATCAACGAGTCGTTCGGCAGCAACCAGTTCCCCGACACCACTGACGACCCGACGGCCGTCTTCAACGAGGAGCTGGTGAAGTCCGGCATCGTCGTGGTTGCCAGCTCGGGCGACTCAGGATTCGTGAACAGCATCGGCTCGCCGGCGAGTGCGCCTGACGTGATCTCGGTCGGCGCGAGCACGACGTTCCGCACGTACGCGCAGACCACGGAGAATGGTTTCCAGCTCGGCAACGGCAGCTACCGCAACAACACGGTGTCGGGCCTGAGCTCCGGCGGTGTGACCCAGCCGGGTCGCACGATCGACCTGCTCGCTCCCGGCGACCTCGGCTGGGCGTTGTGCAGTGCGAACACCGACATCTACGTCGACTGCACCGACAATGCCGGCAACCCTGCCGACATTCAGGAATTCGGCGGCAGCAGCGAATCGGCACCGTTGACCGCGGGCGCGGCAGCGCTGGTCATTCAGGCCTATCGCGAGTCGCACGGTGGCGCGTCGCCCTCGGCGTTGTTGGTGAAGAACCTGCTCACCAGCACGGCCGACGACCTCGGCCTGCCGGCGACCGACCAAGGTGCCGGATTGCTCGACTCGTTGCGGGCCGTTCGGGCCGCGCGCGCCGTCAACGCCGGTTCGGGTGTCGGTGGTACTAGCGATGTGTTGAGCAGCCCTGAGCAGTTCGACCTCACGACAGCCCCGGGCACCGCTGCGCACGGCGACGTGCAGGTGACGAACCTCAGTTCACATGCAGAAGTCGTCGCGGCGTTTGTGCGGGGCAACGGTCGGTTGCTCGATCGGTCGACCACGGACGTTACGTTGTCGCCACTAACTGACCCGGCGTTCGTCGACCAGTTGGGTCGCACGCGCGCCTTCCGAACGCACACGTTCAACGTGCCAGCTGGTACCGCGAACCTCGATGCGGATATCGCGTGGGCGGATCCGAACACCATCGTGCGGTTCGCGTTGCTCGATCCGCACGGCGTGTACACCGCGTACTCGATCCCGCAAGGGTTCGGTGACTTCGGTGAAGTCGCGGTGCCACACCCGATCGCGGGCAAGTGGACGGCGATCATCTTCACCGCCGCCAGCGCAGCTGGCTATTCCGGCAAGGTCGTCTTCACCGCAATCGACCGAGGCACTTCACTCGGCGGCAGCACATCGCCGTCCGTGTTGATCGTGCCTGCGGGTGGCATTGCGACCGTGCACGTGACGGTGCCCGCGTCGAATTCGGCCGGCGACACTGCCGACGCGCTCGTGCTGGTGCCGATCGCTGGCTTAGGGCACGCGGCCTCGGCACTTGCGTCGCCCGAGGTCACGCCGTCGGTGGCCAGCCCGTCGAGTGATTCGGCTGCGCCGATCGGCTCGACCAGCGTCGTACCGATCGTTGTACGCACGCTGATCAATCTCAACCACGGTTCGGCGGTGTTCCACGACCAGTTCACTGGTGGCAATGGCCGCGGTACCCCAGGCCCTGGTTCGACGTATGAGTTCAACGTGCCTGCGGGTTCGCCGAATTTGTCGGTCGGCATCTCGGTGGCCGGCGGTTCGAACGAGGCGTTCTACGCGTTCTTGGTCGACCCGAACGGCGAAGCTGTTTCGACGCAGACCAATCAACGCACCGATGGTCTCGGCAACATCACGATGGTGCCGGCGGTGCAGTTGTCGCACCTGAATCCGCAAGCAGGCTTGTGGGAACTGGTGTTCACGGTCTTCGGCCCGATCGCTGGCACGTCGACGTCGACGCCATTCACGGGCGTGATCTCGACGGCTGCCAATGCCGTACACACCACCGGTGTACCGAACGGTGCAACGTTGATGGCCGGCAAGTCGGTGACCGCATCAGTGTCGTTCACGAACAACGGAGTCGCCGACGGTGGCTACTTCGTCGACGCGCGCGGGTTGACTCGAACCGACCTTTCACTGGTCGTGCAGAACAACCCGTACGTCTTCAACAACGACATCCTGCCGCCGTTCGCGGCGGTGGGCGTGCCGACCCAAACCGACTCGTTGACGGTGTCGTCGACGTCGAGCATCCCGACGCTGTTCGAGATTTCGCCGTTCCCGGCTGACCACGTCACCGACCTGTCGTTCGAGGGTGACCCCGACGTCGAGGCCGGCCCGGCGAGCACGACCCCGTCGGTCACGTTGACCGATCCGGTGATCGCGCCGGAGACCTGGTTGGCACTGCCCGCGAGCATCGGCCCGTTCGGCGATGCAGGCAGCCCGACGGTGACGAACACGTTCACCGCGACGGCGCACACGGTGCCGTTTGATCGGGCAGTGAAGGCCTCCAGTGGCGACCCGCTGTTGGCGGACGTCGATGCGTTGGCGCCGGCGGCAACGCCGGTGTCAGTCGGGGTCGGGGCGCATGGCTCGATCACGCTGACGTTCAAGCCGGTCGGCGCGCCGGGCACGACCGTTTCGGGTGTCCTGTACCTCGACACCTGGGACGCCGTGACCGGCTGCCCGAATGAAGTGGCCGCGATTCCGTACAGCTACACGATTAGCTAGCCCGCTCTACTCGCCGCACCCGCTCCGCCGCCCCGCCGTCCGCCCGTTTCATGATCACGAAGGGTTAGCAGGCCAGCTGCTGCTCAACCCTTCGTGATCATGGCGGGAGAGGGTGCTATTCGAACAGGTGTTCGAGTAGCCTGACACCGTGGTGCTGGTCGGGCAGGCGACGATGTTGCATGCCGACCTCGACGCGTTCTACGCCTCCGTCGAGCAACTGCTCGATCCGAGCCTGCGCGGCCGTCCGATCGCGGTCGGCGGCGG
>OLLJ01000060.1_pt1 | contig 35201 bp, 34 predicted proteins | sample 1604521 | NCBI WGS metagenome assembly OLLJ01 (sample SAMEA104055714, study PRJEB20765) | soil metagenome | isolation source: soil
AAGCCGATCACGCCGATCGGCTTGAAGGCCAGATCGTCGGGCTTCGGCACCGCGGCGGAGAGGAACTTCGCCAGTCGGCCACTCAAGATGAGCGCGTAACCGCCGCCGACCGATCCGATCGCCAGGATCCACATCGGGACGGTCATCGTCCGCGGCGACTCATGCGGATGCGTGCCGTCGGCCCACCGTTTTTCGCCGAAGAAGGTCATCACCATGACCCGCGTCATGTAGAACGCGGTGAGCCCAGCCGCGGCTAGTGCGCAACCGCCGAAGATCGCACCTGACGTACCGCCCTTGTGGAAGGCCGCTTCGATGATGGCGTCTTTGGTGAACCAACCGGCCAGACCGGGGAAACCGATGATCGCGAGGTACCCCAGACCGAAGGTGATAAAGGTGGCCGGCATCAATTTGCGCAGGCCGCCGTACTTGCGCATGTCGACCTCGTCGTTCATACCGTGCATGACCGATCCAGCGCCGAGGAACAGGCCGGCTTTGAAGAAGCCATGAGTGAGCAGATGGGCGATGCCGAATGCGTAGCCGGCCGGACCAAGGCCTACGGCCAGCATCATGTAGCCGATCTGGCTCATCGTGGAAGCTGCCAACGCCTTCTTGATGTCGTCTTTCGCGCACCCGACGATGGCTCCGAAAACCAACGTGGCCGTGCCGACGATCGCGACCGCCAACCGGGCGTCGGGGGCGACGTCGAAGATGAAGTTCGAGCGAGCGATCAGGTAGACGCCCGCGGTCACCATCGTGGCCGCGTGTATCAGCGCCGACACCGGAGTCGGGCCTTCCATCGCATCGCCTAGCCACGACTGCAGCGGAATCTGCGCAGACTTGCCGCACGCGCCGAGCAGGAGTAGCAAACCGAGCGACGTCATCGTCGCTGTGGAAGCGGTCTTGGAGCCGGCCGCGACATCAACGAAGCTGAAGCTGCCGAACGTCGCGAACATCACCATGATGGCGATCGACAGACCGAAGTCGCCGACCCGGTTGACCACGAACGCCTTCTTTGCCGCGGTAGCGGCCGACGGCTTGTGCGACCAGAATCCGATCAGCAGGTACGACGCAACGCCAACGCCCTCCCAGCCGAAATACAGCGCCACGAAGTTGTCACCGAGAACCAGCAGCAGCATCGCCGCGACGAACAGGTTGAGGTAGGCAAAGAAGCGCCGCCGACCTGGGTCGTGCGCCATGTAGCCAACTGAGTAGACGTGGATCAGCGAGCCGACCCCGGTGATCAGCAGAACGAAGCAGATGGAGAGTGGGTCGATCAGGAAGTTCGCGTTCGCGCGGAAACCGGCGACAGGCACCCAACTGAAGAGATGGTTGTCGATGTGCCGACCGTCAGCGTTCTTGCCGATAAGGCTGAAGAACAAGACAACGCCCAGCACGAACGAAGCCAGCGGTGCGGCGACGCCGAGATAGTGCGCCCACTTGTCGGTGCGGCGGCCGCCGATCAGCAGGATCGCCGCACTGAAGAGCGGGATCGCAACCAGCAGCCAGGTGGCGGAGAACACCCCGCTCGATGCCGTCAGCGTCATCAGTACTTCAACAGACTGACGTCGTCGACCGAAGCCGACCGCCGGGTGCGATACACCGAAATGATGATGGCCAGGCCGACGACGACCTCTGCCGCCGCAACCACCATCACGAAGAACGCAATGATCTGACCGTTGAGATCACCATTGATGCGCGAAAACGTGACCAGCGCGAGGTTGGCTGCGTTGAGCATTAGCTCAACACACATGAATACCACGATCGCGTTGCGTCGCAACAGCACACCGAGCGACCCGATGGTGAAGAGAATCGCCGACAGATACAGGTAATAGGTAGGGCTCACACGCTCCCCTTCCCTGACGACGGGTGCTTCGACGTCGGACGTGAGCTCAACTGCGCCGCCCCCAGTTGTGCGGGCTGCGGGTTGCGGCCGCGCTCGAGCCGCAACTCCTCGATCGCCGGCGGCACACTCAGATCGGACGTCGATCCATCAGGTAGCAGCGCAGGAGTATCGACAGCGTTGTGCCTGGCGTACACACCCGGCCCCGGCAACGGCGTCGGGTGCGTGCCGACCTTGAACCGGTCGCGCATCTGCTCCAACTGACTGCGCCTGGGCTCATGCCGCTCGCGATGCGCGAGCACCATCGCGCCAAGAGCGGCGGTGATGAGCAGCGCACTGGTGACTTCGAACGCGAAGATATAGCGGGTGAACAGCAGCTTCGCGATCTCAAAGATGTTTCCCTGGCCTGGCAAAACGTTGCCCTGAGCATCTTTGACCTTGGTCGGCTCGGTGATGCCGACGCTCGACGTGATGGCGGCTTGCCGAATGCCGGCAAAAAGCAACAACAAGAAGCCGATGCCGGCGACGGCCGCGGCCATGCGCTGGCCTCGTAACGTCTCGATCAAGCTGTCGCGGGTGTCGACGCCCACCAGCATCAACACGAAGAGGAACAGCATCATGACGGCGCCCGTGTAGACGATCACCTGCACGAACGCCAGGAATGGCGCACCCTGCGCGGCGTAGAAGACCGCGAGTGACAGCATCACGCTGCCGAGCAGCAAGGCGCAATGCACGGTATTGCGTGACAGCACCATGCCCAGCGACGCGAGTACGGCAAGCGGCGCGAGAATCCAGAAGACGGCGGTTTCGGGTGCGCCGGCATGCAACGAAGTAGCGAGGACGGCGGGCACTAGTCCGTCACTCCTTCAGGGGCGTCGTCCGGCACCAGCGTCTCAGCGTCGCCGCTCATGACGTGCGCAGCGGGCGTGCCACGGTAGTAGTCCTTTGCGTCGCCGAGACGCATCGGGTGCGGGGGCAACTCCATGCCGGGGGCGAGCGGGGCGAGCAATTGCTCCTTGGTGAAGATGAGGTCGGCCCGGTTGTCGTCGGCCATCTCGTATTCGTTGCTCATCGTCAGCGCGCGGGTTGGGCACGCCTCGATGCACAGGCCGCACAAGATGCACCGCAGGTAGTTGATTTGGTAAACGCGGCCGTATCGCTCGCCTGGCGAGAAGCGCTCGTCGTCGGTGTTGTCGGCGCCTTCGACGTAGATCGCATCGGCCGGACAAGCCCATGCGCAGAGCTCACACCCGACGCACTTCTCCAAACCGTCAGGGTGCCGGTTGAGTACGTGCCGCCCGTGGAACCGGGGCATCGTCGTCTTGTACTTCTCGGGGTACAGCTCGGTGTTGACCGGCTTGAACATCGTGGCGAAGGTGACGCCGAATCCCTTGATCGGGCCAAGGAAGCTAGACATCGGTCACCTCATCTGACGCGTCAGTGACCGCAGCATCAATACCGCTCGTATCAGCGGCGCTCGAGGTGGAGCGGATCGCGGCCGCGACCGGACGGCGCAACGGCAGATGCTGGCCAGGCATCGGCGGCACGGGGAACCCGCCGGCGTACGGATCGAACGGTACGTTCGCGTCGACCAACGCCTGCGCATCGATCACGTTCTGCTTCTTCTGCTGGGCGCTGTCGTACACAAACGAGATGATGACGACGAGTATCGCCGCGCCGCCGATTCCGTAGATCTCCTGCTTGCGGTCGAGCACCTTGATCGTGGCTTCGACCATGATCCAGATCAGGCTGGCGGGGATGAGGACCTTCCAGCCCAACTTCATGAACTGGTCGTAGCGCAGGCGCGGCAACGTACCGCGCAGCCAGATGAAGACGAACAGGACGCCGAACAGCTTGCCGAAGAACCACAACATCGGCCACCAACCTGTATTGGCGTCTTGCCAGAGCGAAATCGGCCACGGTGCCCGCCAGCCGCCCAAGAACAGCGTGGTCATCAAGGCCGAAACGGTGACCATGTTGATGTACTCGGCGAGGAAGAAGAGCGCGAACTTGAGCGACGTGTATTCGGTGTGGAAGCCACCGACCAGTTCACCCTCGGCCTCGGGTAGGTCGAAGGGCGCCCGGTTCGTCTCGCCGACCATCGAGATCGCGTAGACCGCGAACGCGACGAACGCGCTCAAGATGAACCAGCTGTGCGCCTGCGCATTGACGATGTCGGACGTCGACAGCGAACCAGACTGGATGAACACGCCGACGAACGACAAGCCCATCGCGACTTCGTAGCTGATGATCTGCGCCGCCGACCGCACGCCGCCGAGCAGCGGGTAGGTCGAGCCGCTCGACCAACCAGCGAGCACGATGCCGTACACGCCCATCGAGCTCATCGCGAGGATGAATAGCACCGCGACCGGCAGGTCGCTGAGCTGAAGGTCGGTGTGCTTGCCGAAGATCGACACGGTCGGGCCGAACGGAATGACGCCGAACGCCATGAACGCCGGAATCGCCGAGATGATCGGCGCAATGATGAACACAATCTTGTCGGCCGCGGTCGGGATCAGGTCTTCTTTCAGCGCCAACTTGATGCCGTCGGCCAGACCTTGGAGCAGACCGAACGGCCCCACCCGGTTAGGCCCGAGCCGCTGCTGCATGCGCGCGACTACGCGGCGCTCGGCCCAAATCATGAACAGGGTCATGACCATCAAGAAGCCGAAGAGAATGACGGTCTTCAAGATGATGAGCCACCACACGTCACGGTGACCCGGAGGGGTGACGGCGGACGCGAGGATGTTCGCGGCAAACACCTGAGCGCTCATTTCCGGCCCGCCGCGATGGTGCCCGCTGCGATCTTGACGATGCCGCCGGCACCGATGCCGAGGGTGCGGTGGATCTCGCTGCCCGTCGAACGGGTAGGCACCCAGACCACTGCGTCAGGCATGGCGGTGACAACGAGCTCAAGCGTGATAGACCCGCGATCGGTGCTCAGCGTGATCGCCGCACCATCGGCAACACCCAACGCGCTCGCAGTCGCCGGAGACAGTCGTGCACGTAACGGTTTCGCGGTCGCGGCGAGGTACGGCGCGCCGTATTGCAAGCTGCCGTTGTCGAGCAACTCGTGCCAGCTGGCGAGCACCACCTGCTGCGCGCCCAGCTTGATGACGGCGGTCGGCTTGATGGCAGGCATGGGCGGCGCGGGCGCGCTCACGACGGTGCCGAGCGCCTGCAACTCCGCGCGCGCTGTGCGCACATCAGGTAGTCCGAGATGGACGTCGAGCGCATCGGCCAGTGAGTTCAACACCTCAAGATCCAGCAACCGCCCGGTGTCGCTGATCGAGGCTGCGAAGGGACGCGACCGGCCCTCCCAATCGAGGTACGTACCGGCCTTCTCGACCGCGGCCGCGACCGGGAAGACCACATTGGCTCGCTCGGTCACCGCGGTGGGCCGAAGTTCGATGCTGACAACGAAGGCAGCGGCATCGAGAGCGGCGATAGCGGCGTTCGGGTCAGGCAGATCGTCGGGGTCGACACCGGCCACCAGCAGCGCGCCGAGCTTGCCGGCCGTCGCGGCCGCGATGATGCCGGCGGTGTCGCGGCCTGCTGTTGCCGGTATGGCCGTGGCCCACCGCAATCCGACCTGCGCACGCGCGTCGGCGTCCGATATTGACCGGCCACCTGGCAGCAGGTTGGGCAGCGCGCCGGCCTCGACCGCACCACGTTCGCCGGCCCGACGCGGCACCCAAGCGAGGCGAGCGCCGGTTGCATCGGCCAGTGCAGCGGCTGCGGACAACGCGCCCGGCACCCCTGCGATGCGCTCGCCCACCACGATGACAGCGCCAGGCACCGCAAGGGCAGCCGATGTCGCGGTGAGCAGCGACGCATACGAGCCCGCATCGACCCCAGCAGGCGCGGGCAACGTTGCGTTTTCGGCCAACGCCTGCAAGACCACAGCTTCACCGCCGGGCACGGTAGCGATCAGACGGCCAAGAAGTTTGTCGAGGCCACGCGTCGCGAACGGTGCGATGGAGACGACCTTCGCCTGACCCTTGAACGCGGCCTTGCGCAGCCGCAAGAAGATGATCGGCGATTCTTCTTCGGGCTCGAGGCCCACGAGGAGCACGGTCGGCGCCGCCTCGAGGTCGGCGTAGCTGACCTCGAGGAAGCGGCCGGCGACGCGCGCTGACAGGAAGGCGGCCTCTTCGGCGGAGTGCATGCGCGCCCGAAAGTCGATGTCGTTCGTGCCAAGCGCGACGCGGGCGAATTTCGCGTAGGCGTAGGCGTCTTCGACGGTAAGCCGCCCGCCGGTCAAGACGCCGGTGCCACCGCTCGCGCGAGCGGCTGCCAGCCCGGCGGCCGCGGCCCGCAGTGCCTCCGGCCACGACGTGGGCACGAGCTCGCCAGCTTCGTCGCGTACCAACGGTGTGTCGAGACGGTTGGGCGCGGTGGCGTAGCTGAAGGCCCACCGGCCCTTGTCGCAGTTCCATTCTTCGTTGACCTGCGGCTCGACTCCGGCGAGCCGACGCAGCATCTTGCCGCGCCGATGGTCGTTGCGCTGCTGGCAGCCCGAGGCGCAGTGTTCACACACGCTCGGCGATGAGACCAGGTCGAACGGCCGCGCCCGGAACCGGTATTGCGTGCCCGTGAGCGCGCCCACCGGGCAGATCTGCACGGTGTTGCCGGAGAAGTAGGAGTTGAATGGCTGGTCTTCGAAGACCGCGACCTGCTCGAGCGCCGACCGCTCAAGCATCTCGATGAACGGGTCGCCGGCGATCTGCTGCGCGAAGCGCGTGCACCTCGTGCACAACACGCACCGTTCGCGGTCGAGCAGCACCTGCGCCGAAATCGCGATCGGCTTGGGGTAGGTGCGCTTCACATCGCGAAAGCGCGACTCGGAGTAGCCGTTGGTCATCGTCTGGTTCTGTAGCGGGCACTCACCGCCCTTGTCGCAGACCGGGCAGTCGAGCGGGTGATTGACCAGCAGCAATTCGATGATGCCGTTCTGCGCCTTCTCAGCAACTGCCGAGGTGTACTGCGTCTTCACGATCATGCCTTCGGTGACCGTGGTCGTGCACGACGCCATCGGCTTCTTCTGCCCCTCGACCTCAACCAGGCATTGCCGGCATGCGCCCACCGGGTCGAGCAACGGGTGCTCGCAGAACCGCGGCACCTGAATGCCGAGGAACTCGGCTGCGCGGATCACCAAAGTGCCCTTCGGCACCGAGATTTCGAACCCATCAACAATCAGGTTCACCAGGTCGGACGTCGCCGGGCTGGCGCCGCCTGAGGCCGGCGGAGTGGTCACGGTCATCAGGCGTCGGCTCCTGCGAAGACGGTCGAGGCGACCGGATCGAATGGGCAACCGCCGGCGTTGAAGTGCTGGATGTATTCGTCGCGGAAGTACTGGATCGATGACGTCACCGGACTGGTCGCGCCATCACCGAGGGCGCAGAATGCACGCCCGAGAATGTTGTCGGAGACGTCGAGCAAGGTTTCGATGTCTTGCTCGTCGCCCTCACCGCGTTCGAGACGTTCGAGAATCTGTACGTACCAGAAGACGCCCTCGCGACACGGCGTGCACTTGCCACACGACTCGTGTGCGTAGAACTCGCTCCAGCGCAACACCGCACGCACCACACAGGTGGTCTCGTCGAACAGCTGCAACGCCGTCGTGCCGAGCATCGAACCGTGCGCGACCGGGCCTTCGAAGTCGAGTGGTACGTCGAGGTGTTCGGCGGTAAACAGCGGAGTCGACGAGCCACCCGGCGTCCAGAATTTGAGTTCGTGGCCTGCGCGCATGCCGCCGGTGGCGTCGAGCAACTCGCGCAGGGTGATGCCAAGGGGCGCTTCGTACTGACCTGGATTGGTGACGTGGCCGGACAACGAGAAGATCTTGAATCCCGGCGACTTCTCGGTGCCCATGCTCTTGAACCAGGCGGCGCCACCGCGCACGATTGCCGGCACGCTTGCAATGGTTTCGACGTTGTTGATGACGGTCGGGCAGGCATAGAGGCCTTCGATCGCGGGGAACGGCGGTCGCAGTCGAGGTTGACCGCGAAACCCTTCGAGCGATTCGAGCAGCGCGGTTTCTTCGCCGCAGATGTACGCGCCCGCACCGATGTGCACCACGACGTCGATGTCGAAGCCGGAGCCCTGCACATTGGTGCCGATGAGGCCGGCCGCCTTCGCTTCTTCGACCGCGTGCAGCAACCGGCGGACGACGTGCAGCACCTCGCCGCGCACATAGATGAAGGCCCGGTTCGCACGGATCGCGTACGCGGCGATCAACACACCTTCGAGCAGCGTGTGTGGGCTGGCCATCATGAGCGGGATGTCTTTGCAGGTGCCGGGCTCGCTCTCGTCGGCGTTGACGACGAGGTAGTGCGGCTTGCCGTCACCTTGCGGGATGAATCCCCACTTCATACCGGTGGGGAAACCGGCGCCACCGCGGCCGCGAAGACCGGAGTCTTTCACCACCTGGATCAACGCGTCGGGCTGCATCGCAAGCGCAGTGCTAAGCGCGCCGTAGCCACCGGTTTTCTTGTAGGCGCTGAGGGTCCACGACCTTTCGGCGCCCCAGTTGGCCGTGAGCACGGGAGTCAAGGCGAACGTCATGCGTTCTCCCTCCCGCCAGGTAGCCGAGCGGCGTCTTCTGGGCCGCCGCCAGGTAGCGATGGGGCGGTTTTTGGACCGCCGCCGGGTAGCGGGGGCGCTGATTCGTTGCGCTTGTTCGCGAGGTCGAGGCCGATGGTCGACGCCGGGCCGGCCGACCCACCCCTGCCGACGGCGCCGTCAGGAAAGCCGGCTAACACCTTCGACATCTCGCGGTGCTTCACCAGCGGGGCGCCGCGGGTCGGCAGCGGCGGGTCGTCGGCGCGCAGTCGGTCGACAAGTTCTTTCGCGCTCTCGATGGTCTGGTTGTCGAAGAACTCCCAGTTGACCATCATGACCGGCGCGTAGTCGCAGGCCGCATTGCATTCGATGTGCTCGAGGGTGACCTTGTTGTCGGGCGTCGTGCCGTTGTTACCAACGCCCAGATGTTCTTTGAGCGCAGCGAAAATCGCGTCGCCACCCAAGATGGCGCACAGCGTGTTGGTGCAGACACCGACCTCGTAGTCGCCGCAGCTGCGTCGCTTGTACATCGTGTAGAAGGTGCTGACGGCAGCCACCTCGGCGGTGGTCAGCCCGAGCAGTTCGGCGACGAGCTTGATGCCATCGGGTGAGACGTACCCCTGCTCGGCCTGCACGAGGTAGAACAACGGCATGATCGCGGACCTCGCCCGCGGGTACCGCGCGATGACCTCACCACTCAACGCTCGCACCCGCGCCCGCGCCTCGGCCGAGAGCGGATCGGCCGCGGCCGCTCCAGGGCCAAGTCGTGGATCGAACGTCACAGTCGGCAAGCCATTGCTGGTCTGTTCGCCGCTCATCGGTCGCACCCGCCCATCACCGGGTCGAGGCTGGCGACCGATGCGATGACGTCGGCGATCAAGCTGCCCTCGCAGACCGCCGGCACGGCTTGCAGATTGACGAACGATGGCTCGCGCAGGTGCACCCGATACGGCTTAGTGCCACCGTCACTGACGAGATGGACGCCGAGTTGTCCGCGCGGTGATTCGATCGGCACGTACACCTGGCCAGGTGGTACGTGGAACCCCTCGGTCACCAACTTGAAGTGGTGGATCAGCGACTCCATCGACGTAGCCATGATGTGCCGGATGTGGTCGAGAGAGTTGCCCATGCCGTCGGCGCCAAGCGCGAGTTGCGCTGGCCAGGCGATCTTCTTGTCTTCGACCATGACCGGGCCGGGGCGCAGGCGGTCGAGACATTGCTCGACAATTTTGACCGACTCACGCATCTCGTCCATACGCACGAGGTACCGCGCGAAGCAGTCGCCCTCTTGCTGGGTGGGCACATCGAACTCATACGTCTCGTAGCCGCAGTACGGCTGGCTCTTGCGAAGATCCCACGGCAGACCTGCGGCCCGCAGCAATGGGCCGGTAACGCCAAGGGCGATGCACGCGTTGACGTCAAGGTAGCCGACCTTTTCCAGCCGGGCTGTCCAGATCGGCTGGCCAGTAAGCAAATTATGGTACTCGTCGATGCGGCTCGGCATGATGTGAACGAACTCACGGATCTTCTCGACCGCGCCCGGGGGCAGGTCCTGAATCACTCCGCCTGGCCTGATGTAGGCGTGGTTCATGCGCAGGCCGCTGATCATCTCGAAGATGTCGAGGATCTTCTCCCGCTCGCGAAACGCGTACAGCATGGCCGAAAGCGCGCCGATTTCGAGCCCGCCGGTGCCGAGCCAGACCAAGTGCGACGAGATGCGGTTGAGCTCCATCATCATGACTCTGATGACCTGCGCCCGCTCGGGCACTTCGTCGGTGATGCCCAGCAGCTTCTCGACCGCCATCGAGTAGCCGGTTTCGGTGAACAGCGGCGACAAGTAGTCGGCCCGAGTCAAGAAGGTGACGGCCTGGGTGAAGTTGCGGTACTCGCAGTTCTTCTCGATGCCGGTATGCAAGTACCCGATCGCCAGCCGGGCTTGGGTAACCGTCTCGCCGTCGAGTTCGAGAATCAACCGGAGCACACCGTGCGTCGACGGATGCTGCGGCCCCATGTTCACGACGACCCGCTCGGGGCGTTCGTCCGCTGCGGCAGTCGCGACGTCGTCCCAATCACCACCGGTGACCGTGTAGACGCGACCCTCAGTCGTGTCGCGGACGCCAGCGTACGGATCAGTCGTCGTACCGCCTTCGGCGCTACGCATACTGCCTGCGTTCATCGGGCGGCGGAATAGATGCGCCCTTGTACTCAACCGGGATGCCGCCGAGCGGATAATCCTTGCGTTGCGGATGCCCAGGCCAATCGTCGGGCATCATGATGCGGGTCAGCGCCGGGTGCCCGTCGAAGATGACGCCGTACATGTCCCAGGTCTCGCGCTCTTGGAAGTCGGCGGTCGGCCACACCGACACGACCGACGGCACATGCGGATCGGCATCGGGGGCGCTGACCTCAAGCCTGATGCGACGGTTGTGCGTCAACGACATCAGCTCGTAGACGACGTGCAGCTCGCGACCTGCGTCCATCGGGTAGTGCACGCCAGACAGCGACGCGAGCAATTCGAAGCGCAGATCTTGGTCGTCGCGCAGCTGTTGAGCGAGCGCGGGGAGCTTGTCTCGACGAACGTGCAGGGTCAGCTCGCCGCGGTCGACGATTGACCGCTCGACCGCCTGCGACAAGTCGGGGTACGCGATCGCGAGTGCGTCGGCGACGTCGTCGAAGTAGCCGCCATACGGTCGTGGCGTCGACGGCAGGGCTGCGGTGCCGCCGCCGGCAGTGATGCCGGTTTCGGCCTGCGCGCCGCTCAGCTCGGGAGCCTTCGACGTTCGCGCGTTTGGCTGGTCGCTCACCTGAGCAACCCCTTCATCTGATGCGTAGGCGTCGCGTCGAGGGCTTCGAGCTCACGCTCGGCAGCCTGCTTCTTTGCGTTCGGCCCGAGCTTCATCACCTGAATGCGCTCGTGCAGCTCGAGGATCGCGTGCATCAACATCTCGGGCCGTGGCGGGCAGCCCGGTAGGTACATGTCGACCGGCACGATGTGATCGACGCCTTGCACGATCGCGTAGTTGTTGAACATGCCGCCCGACGACGCGCACACGCCCATCGCGAGCACCCACTTGGGCTCGACCATCTGGTCGTAGATCTGCCGCAGCACCGGAGCCATCTTCTGACTGACTCGGCCGGCCACGATCATCAAGTCGGCTTGGCGCGGCGACGCCCGAAAGACCTCCATGCCAAACCGCGCGAGGTCGTACCGACCGGCACCAGACGCCATCATTTCGATGGCGCAACAGGCCAAGCCGAATGACGCCGGCCACAGCGAGTTCTTTCGAGCCGTGCCAGCGAGCTTTTCGACACTGGTCAGCAGAAAGCCGCTGGGCAAGTTCTCTTCGAGGCCCATGTCAGGCGCTCGGTTTCAGGGCTGGCGTCATCGTCAATCCCATTCGAGCCCGCCGCGACGCCAGACGTACACGTAGGCGACGAATACCGCGAGGATGAACAGCACCATCTCGATCAGCCCAAAGACGCCGAGGTGCTGAAACGCCACCGCCCACGGGTACAAGAAGATGATCTCGATATCGAAGACGATGAAGAGCATCGCGGTGAGGTAGTACTTCACCGGGAACTTGCCGCCGCCCACGGGCTGCGGTGTCGGCTCGATGCCACATTCGTAGGCGTCGTACTTGGCCCGGTTGTAACGCTTCGGCCCGCTGAGGCTGCCCATCAGGATCGAGAACACGGCGAACCCGGCGGCCAGGAGGAACAACGCGAGCAACGGGACGTAGCTGAAATAGCTCGTCATCGCAGTTCCTCGCTCCCAATTTCGTCGCCACGGTGCGGGCTTTGCTCGTGCTGTCGGCCGGTGTGCAGTCTAGGAGGGCGGGCCGGTCGCTCCACGCCCGGGTCAGGCCGCAGGGGCGATCCGGCTGAGCCCGTTGATGATGCGGTCCATCGTGTCGCCGCCCTTCGGATCAGTGAGATTCGCCAGCATCTTCATGGTGAAGCGCATGATCGTCGGATGTGACATGCCATGGCGGGTCAACAGGCGCATCACACCCGGCTTGCCAATCAGATTCACGAACACGCGACCGACCGTGAAGTAGCCGCCGTATCGATCGTCGAGAGCGGTCGGGTACGCGTGCAACGCCCGCTCGCGCGCAGCGCCGGCCGGTCGAGCCAATGCTTGCGAAATGACTTCGGCGGCGAGTTCACCCGATTCCATGGCATACGCGATTCCTTCGCCATTGCACGGGTTCACCATGCCCCCGGCGTCACCAACGAGCAGCACACCACGGTCGTAGTGCGGCTTGCGATTGAAGCCCATCGGCAACGCCGAACCGCGCACCGGACCACGTGCGTGCTCTTCGTCGAATCCCCACTCCTTCGGCATGCCCGCCGTCCACCGTTTCAACAACTGCCGGTAGTCGACGTTGCGGAACGAAGCCGACGTGTTCAAGATGCCGAGGCCGACGTTGCTGGTGCCATCGCCCATGCCGAACACCCAGCCGTAGCCCGGCAGCAGACGGTCACGGCCGTCGACGCGATCCCACAGTTCGAGCCAAGATTCGAGCCAGCTGTCGTCGTGGCGGGGCGACTCGAAATAGCGGCGGTAGGCCACACCCATGGGCCGCTTGTCGTTGCGGTGCAAACCCAGCGCGAGCGACAGCCTGCTCGAGTTGCCGTCGGCCGCGACGATGACCGGCGCCTTGAACACGATGTCGTGATCGCTGCCGAACGGCCGTGCCACTACGCCAACGACGCGACCGCTGCGGTCGTCGACGATGGGCTGTGTCGCGGGCGTCTGCTCATGCAGGGCGACGCCGAGCTTTTGAGCACGGCGGGCCAAGATCTGGTCGAAATCGAGCCGGGTGCGGACCAAGCCGTAGTCGGGGAAGCTGGCCAACTCAGGCCAAGGCAACTCGACTCGCATACCGCCGGCCAGAATGCGCAGGCCCTTGTTTTGCAACCAGCCGGCTTCCTTGCTCGTGTCAATGCCGAGCCGCACCAACTGTTTGACTGCGCGCGGGGTGAGGCCGTCGCCACACACCTTCTCGCGTGGGAAGGCGCTCTTTTCCAGCAAGGCGACGTCGATACCGGCCTGCGCAAGATGAGTTGCCGTTGCCGAACCGGCTGGGCCGGCCCCGACCACGATGACATCGGTTTCGGTTGTCGGCGTACCGACCGGAATCGCGCTGGCCGACAGTACCGGCGCCGACGTTTCGGCACCCGCACCTGCACTGCGGCCGCCTGCGCTGCGGGTCAACGTCCACCACCTACGCCGGAGGGACACGCGCACCTTGTGAAGACCTTCACGAAGACCGTGGCACAGTCTATCCGCCGGCTCGGGCGCCCTTCACCGGCCTCGACCCGCGGTGCAGCGCCACGATCCCACCGGTCAGATTGCGCCACCGGACGCCAGCCCACCCGGCGTCCGCCATGGTGGTGGCGACGTCGCTCTGCGGGGGCCAGTGGCGGATCGACTCGGCCAGGTAGACGTAGGAGTCGGGGTTGGAGCTGACCCGCTTGACGACCGCCGGCACGCGGGCGAGGTAGCCGAAGTAGAGACGGCGAAATGGCGGCCAGGTCGGGGTGCTGAACTCGCAGATCACGATGCGGCCGCCCGGCCGGGTGACGCGCAGCAGCTCGCGCAATGCAGCGCCGACGTCGTGCACGTTGCGCAGGCCGAACGAGATGGTGACCGCGTCGAAGGTCGCGTCGGCGAACGGCAGCGCAAGGGCATCACCGGCGACGAACCGCACGCCACCGATGTCGGCTCCGCCACGCTGCCGTGCGCCCTGGCGCACCATTCCGAGGGAGAAGTCGCAGGCGATACACGTCGCGCCGCTCGCGGTGAATGAGGCGGACGACGTGCCGGTGCCGGCCGCGACATCGAGCACCCGCTCACCGGCGCGGGCGTCGACGGCTTTCGCGACTGCCCGGCGCCAGACGCGGTCCTGGCCGAGCGACAACACGTCGTTGACCAGGTCGTAGCGCCGCGCGACATCGTCGAACATCGCGGCGACGTCAGCCGGTTGCTTGTCGAGGCCGGCGCGGGTGGGCGTCACGCGTTGCTCCAATCGAACGCGTCGCCGATCACGCGAAGCGCAGCCTTGGTCGCGTCGTCACATTGCGCTCCGCGAACTCCCGCATCGAACAATGCCTTCGGCCGGACGCCGAGGCTGCTGGCAATCTCGTGTTCGCGACCGAGATCGGTGCCGAACATGGCCGGGTCGTCGGTGTTGACGGTGCAGCTGACGCCGGCTTTCAGCAGCGCCGGCAATGGATGCTCGGCGAGTGACGCCACCGACTTCGTGCGCAGGTTCGACGTCGGACACACGTCGAGCACGATCCGCTTGTCGGCCAACTCGGCCAGCAACTCGTGATCTTCGATCGCGGCGATGCCATGCCTGATGCGATCGGCCTTGAGCGACGTCATGGTCTGTCTGATCGACTCAGGGCCGGCCGATTCGCCGGCGTGCGGCACCGACGCGAGGCCGCCGGCCTTCGCGATCCCGAACGCCTTCGCGTAGGGATCGGGCGGGCAGGCGGTTTCGGCTCCGCCGATGCCGAGCCCGACAATGCCGCGATCGGCGAACTTGACGCAGCGCCGCGCGAGGTCTTCTGATGCCTCGACGTCGGCGCCACGGTAGGTATCAGGCGTCAGGCGGACGACGACCCCGTGCTCTTCGTACGCCTGCTGAGCGCCGTCGCAGTACCCCTCGAACAGGTCATCCCAGCGGACTCCCCTTTGCACCCGCTCGATCGGCGAAAAGATCGCCTCGAGATAGACCGCGCCATGGTCTTTGGCTTCACTCGCGTAGTCGACCACGACCTGCCGGAAGTCGTCGGCGGTGCGCAGGACGTTGGTGGTGAGAATCCAGACCTCGACGAAGTGGGCGAAGTCGGTGAACTCATACAGGGCGGTCAGCTCATCGACTGTGTCGACCGGCAGTCGAACGGCGTTGCGCCGGGCCAGGTCAAGCAAGGTGTGCGGCCGCACGGTGCCCTCAAGATGGACGTGCAACTCAATCTTCGGGTAGCCGCCCACGCCGTCCATCTTGGCAGGCGTGGCCGGGCCGCTCACACGCCAGCCACTCGCCGTCCGAAATGAGCTGGCGGACGGCGAAAACTAGGAGAAGGCCGGGGCGGTCGAGGCGACGTGGGAGTGGATGCGCGCGTCCGGCTCGGGGTCATCGGCCGGCGTCCAGTGCACGCGCAGATGGTTGTACAAGGTGTCGCGCTGCGCCGGGACGCGGTCGGCCGTCCTGATCAGGTGGATGAGTTCGGTCAGGTTCCAGTGGTGCTTGGCACCAGCCGAGGAGACCACGTTCTCTTCGAGCATCACCGAGCCGAGGTCGTCGGCCCCGTAGTGCAGCCCGAGCTGGCCGACCTCTTTGCCCAACGTCAGCTGCGACACCTGCAGATGCGCGATGTTGTCGAAGAACAGCCGCGCGACCGCGAGCAGCCGAAGGTACTCAAGCGGCGTGGCCAGCGTGCGACCGCGCAGGTGGTTGTTCTCGGGCTGGTAGGTCCAGGGGATGAAGGAGCGAAATCCGCCGGTGCGATCTTGAACGTCGCGAATCATCCGCAGATGCTCGATCCGTTCGGCGTTGGTCTCGCCCGTCCCCATCATGAACGTCGCGGTCGACTGCACCCCGAGCCCGTGCGCGGTCTCCATCACCTCGAGCCAGGTCGCGCCGCTCTCCTTCAGCGGCGCGATCACCGACCGCGGCCGCTCGGTCAAGATCTCGGCACCGGCCCCGGCGAACGAGTCAAGCCCAGCGGCGTGCAGTCGCGTGATCACCTCGGCGTACGACAACCCCGACACCCGCGCGATGTGCACGACCTCGGACCCTCCGAGCGAATGCAGCGCAAGCGACGGAAACGCCGCCCGCACCGCCGAAAACGTCGACTCGTACCACTCGATGCCGAGGTCGGGATTGTGCCCGCCCTGCAACATGATCTGCGTCGCGCCCAGCTCGACGGCCTCGGCGCAGCGTCGCAGGATCTCCTCGATCGGGTGCGTCCACGCCTCGTCGTGCTTCGGCGGCCGGTAGAACGCGCAGAACTTGCACGCGGTCACGCAGGCGTTGGTGTAGTTGATGTTGCGGTCGATCAGGTAGGTCGCGATGTCAGCCGTGTCTGCGAAACGACGACGGCGGACGGCGTCGGCGGCGCGTCCGAGCGCATGCAACGGCGCGTCGGTGTACAGCTCCAGCGCCTCGGCCGCCGTCAGGCGACCACCATCGACGACCCGATCGAGCACCACCTGTGCATTGGCCACGTCGCCAGCGTAACCGGTCGCTAGTCGACCGCGGATTCCCTCGTCCGTTGGCAGAGGGTCCGCAACGCGCCGATGACCGCATCGTTGGGGGTGCCCTTCTCGATGTGAGCATCGGCGCCGGGCGGGGTCGGGCACTGCTCAGCCGATAGCACCGCGACTTTGGTGGCCGGCTGGAGCTGACGAATCTGCGCAATCGCCGCGGGGCCATCGAGTACTGGCATCGAAACGTCAATGACGACCAGATCGGGCTCGAGCTCGGCGACCAACGCGACCGCTTCGGCCCCGTTGCCGGCCTGGCCGACGACTTCGAAGTCGGGCTCGAGGGACAGCAGGGTTCGCATCAGCTCACGCATACCGGCCGCGTCGTCGGCGACGACGACGCGGTACGCGGCAGCGGGCTGGTCGGCCCCCTTGTCGTACATGTCAACGATGGTGGCACCACCCGCGCCAGCTGCGAACCCTCTTCGCGCGAAGTTGACTACAAAGCGCACAAGGTGATCATTTATGACGAGGCTCGGGCCACCCGATCGCATCAACAGAAGTGCATCAAAAGGTTCAAACCTCGGCGAAAACCGGCTCCTCAAAGCGGGCTAGCCCGATGCGCGGAGAGACCCTGCGGGCGAACTCGGCCAGGCCGGCCAGCTGGCGATCCCCCAGCGAGAAATCCAAGGCGCGGAAGTACCGCACCAGCGTCTCGACATCCAGGTCTTCCCATTGCGCAGCCGAAGCGGCGACCTCGTCGACCCGCGCCAGCGACAACTCGCGTGAGCGCACGAATGCATCGTGCACGTCTTTCACCAAGCCGGGATGATCGGTCGCGAACGAGCGACGCGCCGCCCACACCGCAAAGACCATCGGCAAGCCCGACCAGTCGTGCCAGGCCGCGCCCATGTCGTGCACATCAAGGTGAAGTCGCGGGCCGTCGTGCAGTGTCGCCCGCAAGGCCGCATCGCCGATCAACACGGCGGCCGGGCCTTCGAGCATCATCGCCGGCAGATCGGGCGGGCAGGTCAAATACCGAGGCCGGACGCCGACCTGCTCCTCGAGGATCATCTTCGCCAGCTCGATAGTGGTGCGGCTGGTTGAACCCAACGTGACGAGTTCGCCGTCGAGCTCGTCGAGCGGGAGTTGGCTGACTAGCACGCAGGACATCACCGGGCCGTCGGAACCGACCGCGAGGTCAGGCAGCAACGTGAGTTCGCTGGCGTGCCGTAGGTACTCGACCACGCTGACCGGCGCAATATCGAGGTCGCCCGCGACCAAGCGATCGCTGAGTCGGTCCGGGGTATCGCGCCGCAAATCGACGTCGAGCAGCGCGCCCGAGCGAACCAGCCCCCAATAGATGGGCAGGCAGTTGAGGAACTGAATGTGACCGACCCGCGGCCGCGGCACTGTCACGCGTCGTCTTCCCTAGCCGCACGGGTCAGCGAACGCTGGCGCCGGCGGATGTTCGCAGCGTGCAGTTGCGCCGACATCGCATCACGCTGGCCCGCCAGCAGCACGTAGCTCGCCAGCCCCGAGACGATCAGTGCGATGCCGACGAGCAGAACTCCATCGCGGATCCGCACCAGCCAAAACAACAAGAGTGCAATGACAAACAGCGCAAGCCGCAACGTCGTGTACCGCAAGATCGCATGCGAACGCGGCGGCGCGAGCTGGTCGGCGTCCGCCTCGTTGGTGTTGTCGTCGGGTTGCATCACGTCAGACCGGCATGGGCTGCGCGACGTCGCGTCGGTGGCGGTCAGGGCCGTCGAAAACGCGGATCACGTTGTAGCGGGTGTCACGTTCGACCGGCGTGAACCCCGCGTCGCGAATGAGGTCGAGCAAGTCGTCGCGATGCATCGTGTTCGGCGTACCGAAGTGGTCGGCGTCGTGGGTGATCTTGTATTCGACCACCGAACCGTCGAGGTCGTCGGCGCCGTGCGACAGCGCGAGTTGCGACGTCGTGAGTCCGTGCATAACCCAAAACGCCTTGACGTGCTGAACGTTGTCGAACAGCAATCGCGAGACCGCGAACGTCTTCAGTGCTTCAGCGCCGGTGGCCATCGGCTGCGTCATGAGGCGGTTACGCGGATCGCCCGACGCGTCGTGTTGGAACCGCAACGGAATGAACACGATGAAGCCGCCGGTCTCGTCTTGCAGTTCGCGCAGCCGCAGCACATGGTCGACGCGATGCCGCGGCTCCTCGATGTGTCCGTACAGCATGGTGCAGGGCGTCTTGAGGCCCTTGCTGTGCGCGAGTCGATGAATGCGTGACCAATCTTCCCAATGGGTCTTGTGGTCGACGATCTTCTGCCGAATCTCCCAGTCGAAGATCTCGGCACCGCCGCCGGTCAGCGACTCGAGCCCGGCATCGATCAGCTCGTCGAGAATCTCGTCTGCGGTCAGACCGGAAATCTCTTCGAACCAATGGATTTCGGTGGCCGTGAACGCCTTCAACGCGACGTTCGGCAGCGCTTCTTTCAATGCGCGCAACGACCGCGGGTAGTAGCGCCACGGCAACGTCGGGTGCAAGCCGTTGACGATGTGCAGTTCGGTGATGCCTTCGGGTTCCATCTGCTTGGCGAGTTCGACCGCCTGTTCGATGCGCATCGTGTACGCATCTGTCTCACCCGGCTTGCGCTGAAAACTGCAATACGCGCACGATGCTGCACACACATTCGTCAGATTGAGATGACGATTGATGTTGAAGTACGTGCGGTCACCGTTCTTCTCGGTGCGCACGTGATGGGCAAGGTCGCCGAGCCAGGCGAGATCGTCGCTCGCGTAGAGATCAACGCCGTCGGAATAGTCGAGCCGCTCGCCAGCTCGCACCTTCGCTTCAAGATCACGCTTGCGCCCGACGTCCACGACACTCCTTGCGAGTCAATGGCCGGTCGCCCGCAAGCGACCGGTCTAGCAACCGCTGTCCCACCGATATCCAGCATGCACGCCCAGCCTGATCGATGCGCGTGCGGGCCATGCCGCGAGCCCGGACGGAGCCCTCCTGAGCGGCGGAAAGCGCGTCCAGCTACGTCCCGGTGGGTTCGATGGCGCACTGCCACCCTGATCGCACTCCGTGATCATGTGGCGACTCGTCGCGCCAGAATATGCAGTTTCTCCCCAGTTTCGTAACGGAGAGTAACCGCACATTTACGACCACCCCGAATTTTTGTTCGCACCGCAACTTACGGGGGTCAAACGCAGACGCAGGTGCATGGACGCGTGTACACATCTGGTTGGGGTCCTGCCAACGCACTACTCAGCACGCGTCCCGACGAAAGGCACATCAAGTGGAGAACCGTGACCGCCTCCTGACACCCGGAGAGGTTGCCAGCTTGTTTCGGGTCGATCCCAAGACCGTGACGCGCTGGGCCGCGTCCGGTCGGATCGGCAGCATCCGTACCCCCGGCGGCCATCGCCGGTTCCGAGAATCCGAAGTCCGCGCATTGCTGAGGGGCGACTCCGACGTCGACACCATGGGGCCACTCGGCGAATAGTGGAACAGAGCGAGTAGTCGTGGTACCGGCTCGTCGGGCTAGCCGCCGAGTCGACCGTCCCATCGCGTGAACAGATCGTGGTCGACGCCGAGCACATCAAGGATTTTGCCGACAACGAAGTCGACCAACTGCTGCATGGTCTTTGGTTTTCCATAGAACGCAGGGCTCGCCGGCAGCACGGTCGCGCCGGCTTCGTCGAGCGCGACGAGGTGGCGCAGGGTTGCACCAGTCAACGGTGTTTCCCGCGGGACGACGACCAGCGGGCGTCGTTCTTTCAAGGTGACGTCGGCCGCGCGCTGGAGCAGGTCCTTCGACAAGCCGATGGCGATACCGGCCACGGCCGCCATGCTGGCCGGCACAACGACCATGCCGCGGGTGCGGTACGACCCACTCGACGGGGCCGCGGCAAGATCGCCCGGCGACCAGAATTGCACGTCACCAAGCTTGACGGCTTCAGCGTCTGTGTAGGCGTCGGTGTCGCTGTCGAGCGGCGTCGACAACCACGCGCGCAGACTGTCGGCGTCGTCGTGCCAGGCCACGCCGGTTTCATCGAGGATGGTCAGCCGAGCCGCCCTCGACACAACCAGGTCGATGGATTGGTCAGCCGCCAGCAGGGCGCGAATAACCCCTGCCGCGTAAGCAGTTCCGCTCGCGCCGGTCACACCGACGACCCACGGCAGCCGAGTCGTGCCGGTCATCCCCGGAAACCCCGCGAGGCCAGATCTGTCACCGCAAAGAGCAACAAGCCGATGCCGACGAACCCGTTCACGGTGAAGAACGCGCGATTGACTTTCGACAGATCGGTCGGCTTGACCAGCCACTGCTCGTAGGCGAGAGCCCCTGCCGCGCACGCAACACCGACGGTCCATGTCCAGCCAAGATGCGCGAGCGCGCCGAACCACAGCAGCAACATGACGGTGGCGTAGTGCGCGAGGCGTGAGAACGCGAGGGCTACCTGCGGCCCGAACCGAGCCGGCAGAGACTGCACGCCGATCTCGCGATCGATCCGGTAGTCCTGCAGCGCGTAGATGATGTCAAACCCGCCGATCCAACAACCAACTGCGAGACCGAGCACGACTGCAGTCCACGACCAGCGTCCGGTGACGGCCATCCACGCGCCGATCGGGCCGATGGTCTGGGCGAGACCGAGCACGGCATGCGGAGCCCACGTCACCCGCTTCGCATACGGATAGGCGGCCAGCACGACCGCAGCGACCGGAGCGAGAAGGAAGCAGATCAGATTGAGGCTGGCCGCAGCTGCCAGCAACACGACCAGAGCTACAACCGCGCCAGCCCACGCCGTCCGGAGACTGACGACGCCCGTGACCAGTTCGCGGCTTTGTGTTCGCGGGTTTCGTGCGTCGATGTGCCGATCGACGATGCGGTTGACTGCCATCGCGAACGTGCGTGCGGCCACCATCGCGACCGTCACTAACAGCAGCTGGCGCCAATGCACATGACCGTTGACGCTGGCCATCGCGGTGAACGCGGCGATATAGGCGAATGGCAACGCGAACACCGAGTGCTCGAAGCGCACGAGATCGAGGAACGCCCTGACCCGGCCGGGAGCAGCGCCGCCAGGTGTCGTCACAGTGCTGGCTGCCGCGCTCATGAGAGGCCGTACTCCTTCCAGCGAGCGGTTACCCGCTCGACGATCGCGGGGTCTTGGCTGATCATCTCCGGCCAGCCCCTCGTATAGCCCTCCGTGGCGAGCTTTGCCGTGGCGTCGACGCCGATCTTGCCGCCCCAAAACTGTTGGTAACTCGCGTGATCGAGATGATCGACAGGACCGACTGAATGCACCAGGTCGTGGGTGTAGTCGACGTTGCCGAACGCCCGCCAGGCCACTTGCGAGTAGTCGTGCACGTCGCAGTCGGCATCGACCACCACGACAAGCTTGGCCAGCGACAACATGCCGGCACCCCAGATCGCGTGCATCACTTTGTGTGCGTGCTTGGGAAAACGCTTGTCAATACTGACAATCACGCAGTTGTGGAAGACGCCTTCGACCGGCATGTCCATGTCAACGATGTCAGGGATCAGCAGTTTCACCAGCGGTAGGAAGATGCGCTCGGTGGCTTTGCCGAGCGGTCCGTCTTCAGCGGGTGGCCGACCGACGACGATCGACTGAAAGACCGGCTTCTTCTGCGTGGTGACGACCTCGACGTGCAGCGCCGGAAACGGCTCGACCGGTGTATAGAAACCGGTGTGGTCGCCGAACGGCCCCTCGGGTCGACGCTCACCGGGCTCAAGCCACCCTTCGAGCACGACCTGCGCATCGGCCGGCACCTGTAGCGGCACGCTGACGCAATCGACCATCTCGACCCGCTCATGGCGCAAAAAGCCCGCGAACAGGTACTCGTCAATATCACTGGGCAGCGGCGCCGAGGCCGCGTAGGTCAAGACCGGATCACACCCGAACGCGATCGCTACCGGCAACCGCTCGCCGCGCCGCTCAGCCACCGCGTGATGCGCGTTCGAGTCCTTGTGAATCTGCCAATGCATCGCGATGGTGTTCTTGTCGTGACGCTGCAACCGGTAGAGGCCAAGGTTGCGCTGGCCGGTCTCGGGGTGCTTGGTGTGCGTGAGCCCGAGATTGAAATACGCGCCGCCGTCGTCCGGCCAGGTATGCAGGGCCGGCAACGTCATGAGGTCGACGTCGGGGCCTTTCATCACGACGTCCTGGCAGTTGCCCTTGCGCACCTTCTTCGGCGGCACGTCACGTAGCTGACCGAGCTTGCTCAGCGCGTCTTTGAAGCCGGAGAACCCCTTGGGCAACTCCGGCTTCAGCAGGTCGGCGATACGAGCACCGATCTCGTCGATGTCATCGACGCCCAACGCTTTCGCCATGCGTGACTGCGTGCCGAAGACGTTCATCGCTAGCGGCAGCTTCGAACCTTTGACGTTCTCGAACAGCAGCGCAGGCCCGCCCGCTCTGACCACCCGATCGACGATCTCGGTGATCTCGAGGTGCGGGTCGACCTGCGCCTTGACGCGCACAAGCTCGCCGTCTTTCTCCAGACGGTCGAGGAAGTCGGGCAGATCGGCGAACGCCATGGATCAAGTATCGCGGATCAGGTCATCGGACCTTCTGACGGTCGGGAATGAGAGCCTTCACGGCGCTTCGGGGAACGCCTTGCCGACGGCACCGGAGAAATCGCCGCGGGAGAGCCCGACCCCGTAGAAGAAGACCTCCACATGGCCGCTGTCGGCATTTTGACATCCGGTGTCGTTCCACCAGATGTCTTCGTCGGCACCCGTCGGGTAGCTCAACGCAACGATGATCACGCCGCCGACCGACGGTGGGCAGTGGAAGGTGCCGCGCGGGTGCAACGTGCTTTGGGTGAACGCGGCAAGTGAGACCGCCTCGGTCTGAGCGCCGTCAAGGAGGGCGTGCGCCCGAAGAATGTGCAGCGGCGTCGGCGACACATTCGACAGCACAGTGGCGGCTTGAGGAACTGCCGGCGGTGGCCCGTCCGTTGGCAGCGACTGGGGCTGCCCGAGCACTTCGTCGTCGTACTGGCAGACCAAGCCACCAGTCGCACCGCTGCGCGCCAGTCTGCTGTAGCGGAAGAACTCACTCCACCAGCCCGGACCCGGGCTTGACACGTCGGTCGCGGCGCCCAGGGACTTCGGGTAGCCGCCACTGACCGTGACTCGCACCTTCGGTGAGCCGGCCGCGTAGACCGGGTGCTGGATCAGCCTGATCGCGACCGCAAGGACTCCTAGGACGACGACGGTCGCGGCCGTATAGCCAACCCGCCGCCAGGGTGCGACCGGCGACCGCCCGCTCGCACGTCGCCACTTTCGGACCCACGTGCCGCCCATGCGAGGCATCTTGGCAGACGCGCGCCACCCGGCGTCCGACTCAATGCGTGGACCGTTTCGGCACTACACGCCAGCGTAGGAGTGCACCCCGGTGATGAAGATGTTGACCACGAAGAAGTTGAACAGGATGGTCACGAACCCGAGCAGCGCAATGTAGGCGGCGTTGCGGCCGCGCCAGCCCGCGGTCGCCCGTGCATGCAAGTAGCCGGCGTAGATGACCCAGGTGATGAAGGCCCAGGTCTCTTTCGGGTCCCACTGCCAGTAGTGGCCCCAGGCGTACTCGGCCCAGATCGCGCCGGCGATGACGGCGAACGTCCAGATCGGGAACGCGAACGCGTACGCGCGGTAGGCGGTGCGGTCGAGCACCTCGGGGGACGGCATGATGCGCGCCAGTGCCGAGAACCGAACCGGCCGGCCGGCGGCTTGCGCGACGGCGTATCGGTCGGCGACCAAGAACATGAACGTGGCCGCAGTAGCGACCGTGAAGACGCCCGACGCGATGATTGCGGCCGTCACATGGATCGCCAACCAGTACGAGTGCAGCGCTGGTACGAGCGGCGCAGGAGCGACGTACAAGACAAGCACCGCGATCCCCAGCGCCAGCACGACTGGTGCCATCACAAAGACGCCGAGATAGCGCGCCGGTTGCCTCGCCATGATCACGAGGAACGCGGTGACGGCAGTGAACGCGAGCGCCAGGGTGAACTCGTACATGTTGCCCCACGGCAACCGGTGAACGGCAACGCCGCGGCTGACGATCGCACCCAGATGCAACAGCCATCCGACGACCGTGAGTGCCACCGATACCTTGCCCACTCGGCTGGCCACGAACGAGTAGCGATCGGCGGGTGGGGTTGACGACGTCGCGGGCGCCGCGGCGCCAGCTGGCCGGTCGTGCCCGGTTGAGCCACCGACAAGAACAGGTACGCGGACGTCGGCCTCTGCTGTCTTCGATACGCGCAGAGCTGTCGTCGATACGCGCGGGGCGTGGTTGCCGAAGGCCGCGTCGACCGCGTACCCGAGAAATGCCAGCGAGTAGGCAGCGATGCCCCCGGCAATGAAGTCGTTGGAGAGCCGAGCCAGCCCGATGTTGACGTCCACCGCTAGCCCTCCTCTTCGAGCACGGGGCCTGCGCCTTCGACCCCGTCAACCTCTGGACACTGCTGCCGAAGTTCGGCCACGAGCCGGGCGAATTCGTCGTCGAAGCCGCCGCTCGCATCGGTTCTGGTGAGCCCGCCGATCTCGACAACCGTACGCCCCGCGTCAGAGGGGTCGCCGATCGGCCGGGTCGTTGCGCGCACCCATAGTCGTCGGCGGCGCACGCGCAACGACAAGATCAGCCCGAGCACCATGACCGCGACCGCGACAAGCACGACGCCCTTCCCTGGATCGCGACTGATCTGGAAGGTGGCCCACTGATCGAACCCGACAAACGTCACGCTGCCCGCCCCATTCGGCAAGACCAGCGTTTGTCCGACGCCGAGTTCGGCGGTGTCGAGCACCGTCATCCTCGTCGTGTCGATCGTGTACACCGACCGCGGCACCCCGTTGTCGAGACCGAGATCGCCGGCGAACACTCCAATCACCACGATCGGATTGTCGGGCGCGGGAAAGACCGATACCGGTCGGTTGTTGGGGTCGTTGACCGCCGTCGGCAGGAAGAACCCGCTGATGCCCAGCTGTTGGGGCTTCGCGTCGGGCAACTTCACCACGCCCTGCGAATCGAACGTGCTGTCGTTCGGCAAAAACGGCGTCACTTGATCGAACACTTGACCTGACCCATCGGTCACTCGAAAGTGCGGGGCATAGCCGTGGCCGACGAGATAGACGTTGGCGCCGCCTGAGCTCAACGGATGGTTCACGGTGATGTCGGCGGTGCGCGGTTTGGCGTTGAGGTTTGGCTGCCAGGTGACGTGCGCATCGAAACTGTCGGCCGCACCGCGGGTCGCACCGGTACGTTCGTAGGTCGCGTCGAACGAATTCAAGGTGAACGAAAACGGTGGCAGCTTCGCCTTGTCGACCAGCGTGCCCGCCTTCAGGCTGTCGTACGCGATTGCGGTGTCAGAAAAGCCTTCGTGTTCTTTCACGAGCACGGTGCCGGTGAACCCGAAGCCGGCCGAGACGGCTACGCCGCCCAGCACCACGAGCAGCGACAGGTGAAAGAGCAGGTTCCCGGTCTCGCGCAGATGACCCTTCTCGGCGGCAACGCTGGTCGTTGCGCGGTCAGCGCGAAATCGCTTCGTTCGCAGCGAGGTGTGTGCCGCCGTTACGACCGACTCGACGTCGGCGGTCGTCGTCCACGTAGTGAACAGCGGTAGGCGCGCGAGATTGCGCGGGGCGGACGGCGGTCGGGCTCGCATCGCGCGGAAGTGCCGGCGGCTACGAGGAATGACGCAGCCGGCGAGGGAAACGAACAGCAAGAGATACACAGCGGCAAACCAGGGCGAGCCGAAAACGTCGAAGCCGCCGATCGCGTTGATGAACGGCGCCAGCTGCGGATGCTTGGTGTAGAAGTTGCGCACGCGCAGCGGATTGCTGCCGTTTTGCGGCAGCACGCTGCCAGGCACCGCGGCCAGCGCGAGCAAGAAGAGCAGGATCAGTGCGGTGCGCATCGACGTGAGCAAGTACCAGGCCCATCGCAATTGCGCCCACAACGAGGCGACCGGCATGCGGCCTACCCGTTGGCCGGTGCCGAGATCGTCACGTTCGATCGGTGCGGTGTCGAGTTTGGTGGCCGCCGCGGTGTCGTCGACGTCGGTCGAGAAGTCGCTCATGTCAGACCGCGCATGTCAGACCGCCGGCACGTAACTGTTGATGGCATGTTGAAGATCGCCGACCAGGGTGTGCCACACGCCCGTCAGCAAGAGAACGCCGACCGCGATCAGCATCGCCCCACCGATTCTGCTGATCAGTGCGTAGTGCCTGCGGGCGAAGGCGAGCATGCCGACTGCGCGCCGAAACGCCAACGCGACGAGCACGAACGGCAAGCCCAACCCCAAGCAGTAGGCGAGCGTCAGCAGCGCGCCTTGGGTCGCACTCGAGCCTGAGAGCGCCAGTGTTTGCACAGCGCCAAGCGTCGGACCGATGCACGGCGTCCAGCCGACGCCAAAAAGAAACCCGAGGATGGGCGCGCCGGCGATGCCAGCCGCCGGTAGCCGGTGAAAGCGCGCGTCGCGTTGCAGCCACGGAATGAGGCCCATGAACGCGAGCCCGAGCCCGATCATCACGACGCCGAGTACCCGGTCAATGACGGCAGTGTGGCTGGTCAGATGCGTACCCGCGAAGCCGAACAGCGCGCCAGAGATGACGAACACCACCGAGAACCCCAGCACAAACAACACACTGCCCGCGAGTACTCGGCCGCGATGCACGCCCTTGCCACTGTCGTCGAGATCTGCACCCGAAAGGCCTGTGACGTAAGACAAATATCCCGGTACGAGCGGTACGACGCAGGGCGAAAGAAACGACACCACGCCGGCGATTAGTGCAACGGGCAACGCGAGAAGCAACGGCCCGCTCAGCACAGTGTGCTGAAACGACTCGCCCACCGAACCCGTCATGGCGAGTATCACGTTGTTTCTCCGGCGACGGCTCGCACGACCTGAACGAGCTGGGCGTAGCGCATCTCACCGAGGCCACGGGCGGCGATGTGCCCCGACCGATCGATCACCAGCGTCGTGGGCGGCGATTGCGGGACGACGTGGCCGCGAAAAGCCAGCGCGACCCGGTCGGCTTGATCGGCGATGCTCGGGTAGTCGATCTTGTGCGCAGTGGCGAAGTGCGCCCCGTCAGATACGCCGTTTTCTCTGATGTCGATGCCGACGAACTGGACGCCGGCACTGCGGGTATCGGTGTAGACCTGCTCAAGCGCCGGCGCTTCGCTACGACACGGCGGGCACCACGATGCCCAGAAGTTCAACACGATCACCTTGCCGGCAAACTGGGCGAGGTCGAAATCGTTGCCGGCAAGATCCTTGCCGGCAATCTGCGGCACCAGTGCACGGTGGCCGACGTCGTAGGTCGCGATGACGCCCCCGCCGTCGACGGGCACATAGTTGGTCTGCTGATTGCTGGTCGCCGAACCACCGGTTGAACACGCGGCCACCAGCGTGCCGGCAAGCGCCACCGCCACCGCCACCATCGACCGTTCTGCCGACGCTGCGATCATGCGGCGCACGCGCAACATCAGTACACGCGACATCAACACAGAGTGCTTCCGGTCGGTCGGATGTGGAGCTCCCATTCTGCCTGCTAGGCCCCGGCGACTTGGCCGGCACCCGCATGGCCCGACGGCTCTACGTAGTCGACGCGCACGATGTCGTCGTCGGCGAAGGTGAAGCTGGTCAAGCTACCCAGCGCGCACTCACGCTTGCGCGGGTCGTGCCATAAGTGCCGGCCCTCGACCTTGGATCTCGCCGTCCAAATCGGCAACTGGTGACTGACGCAGACGGCTTCGTGGCCGCGGGCGATGTCGCGCGCACTTGCGATGGCCGCCAACACGCGTGCCGCCAGCTCGCGGTACGGCTCGCCCCACGACGGGCGAAACGGATTTACCAGATACCGCCAATGCGCCGGGCGTCGCAGCGAGCCATCGCCGACCCCAAACGTCAGGCCTTGGAAAACGTTCGCGGCCTCAATCAACCGGTCGTCGGTCGAAACCTCGAGGTCGAATCGCGCTGCGACCGGAGCCGCCGTCTCGAGCGCACGTACCAGTGGCGACGACACGATCGCGACGACGTCGCGGTGGGCCACTGCTTTCGCCGCGTGCTCCGCCATCACCACGCCGGCTTCGGATAAATGGAAGCCCGGCAGCTGGCCGTACAAAACGCCGTCGGGGTTTTGCACTTCACCGTGCCGCAACAGATGCACCACCGTGCGCGTCGTCATCGGCCGGCTTCAGGGTCAGCTGCTTCCGCAGCAGCGCGGGCGGCGAATGGCAGCGCGGCCGCCACGCGTGCAACGGCGTCGTCGTCGTGCGCGGCCGAAACGAACCAAGCTTCGAAAGCGGACGGCGGCGGGTACACGCCGCCGTCAAGCAGCGCGTGGAAGAACGCGGCGTAGCGCCAGGTGTCTTGGGCCTGCGCTGCCACGAAATCGTTGACGTCGTGATCGGCAAAGAAGATGGAGAACAGGTTGCCCGCGTGCTGGAGCCGATGCGGCACCCCGGCTTGGGTCAGGGCGTCAGTCACGAGCGCGCTGATGGTCGTCGCGGTGCGATCCAGGTGGGCGTAGACGTCAGGAGTGCAGGCGCGCAACGTAGCCAACCCGGCGGCGGTGGCCAGCGGATTGCCGGAGAGCGTGCCCGCTTGGTACACCGGCCCAGCAGGTGCGACCCGTTGCATGAGATCAGTGCGGCCGCCGAACGCCGCGGCCGGCAACCCGCCGCCCATCACTTTGCCGAAGGTATAGAGGTCGCCGGCGACGCCTTCGAGGCCGAACCACCCGGACGCCGATACCCGAAATCCGGTCATCACCTCGTCGACGACGAAGAGCGCTCCGTGCCGGTGCGCGATGTCGCGAAGAGCCGCATTGAACCCTGCGCCCGGCGGCACGACGCCCATGTTGGCTGCCGCCGCTTCAGTGATGATGCACGCGATCTGATCGCCGTAGGCCGCGAACGCCGACTCGACTGCGGCGACGTCGTTGTACGGCAGCACAATCGTGTCGGACGCCGATGCGCCGGTGACGCCGGGCGTGTCAGGCAAACCCAACGTGGCCACGCCCGACCCAGCCGCGGCGAGCAGCGCGTCGACGTGACCGTGGTAGCAGCCGGCGAACTTGACGACCTTCGCGCGACCCGTGCAGCCGCGCGCAAGTCGAACTGCACTCATCGTGGCTTCGGTGCCTGAGCTGACCAGCCGCACCTGGTCAACCGGGTCGACCCGGTTGACCAGTTCTTCGGCCAACTCGACTTCGCCAGCAGTCGGCGTCCCGAAGCTGGTGCCGTGAGCCGCCGCCGATGCAACAGCCGCAACCACATCTCGATGGGCATGCCCAAGCACCATCGGCCCCCACGAGCAGACCAGATCGACGTATTCGTTGCCGTCGACATCAGTGAGATAGGCGCCGTGTCCGCTGGCCATGAAGCGCGGCGTCCCGCCGACGGCGGTGAATGCGCGGACCGGCGAGTTGACTCCGCCGGGCGTGACCGCCAACGCGCGGGCGTACAAGGCGCGCGAGTTGGTCAGCCCGGCAGCGTTTGCAGGGTCGGTAGCGGCGGCATCGCGGGACGGCACGACTGAGTCTTTCAAAGAGGCGAACGGGAGCCGACGCCGCCGCCAGTGGCTATCGCCACGACCTCGGCCAACGACCGAACGTGGTCATGATGACCGGCCGGGTATGCACAATCTCCGAACGGATCAAGATGCAAGGGCCGGACGCCGGCCGCGTGCGCACCGTCGACATCGGCCGACGCCATGTCACCGACATGCACCGCATCGGCGGGAGCGACGTTGAGCCGGTCGAGGGCGAAACCAAAGATTTCCGGTGCCGGCTTGGCGTACCCGACGACGGTCGAGTCGATCACCACGTCAAACGGGATGCCGCAACGCCGCAACGCCGCCTCGACCTCACCATCGGCGTTGGACACCACTCCGATGGCGACTCCGGTCGCCGCTAGGTCACGAAGGTGCTCGACGACGCCTTCGGGCACGACGTTCCAGACTCCTGCCACCGGCGACCGGAAGAATTCTGACAACCCAGCGAGGGCATCATCGGTGCGCGCGAGTGGTACGTCGGCGAATCGCACGAGCACCCGGTTGTACACGGTCCAGTCCGTCGACCGACGCGCATCCATCGCGGCGACGCCAGCGTAGTGCGCCCGCGGCACCACCGCGGGGTCAAGCGAGCCACCCGCTGCTCGAAGGATCCCGGCGACTACCCAAGGGTCGGGCAGCAACAGCACGCCCCCGGCGTCCAGCAAAATCGCTTGCGGCCGTGCAGCAACCGTCACCGTGAATCGCGCAACAACAGCGCCGCTTCGGCGGCCCAGTAGGTGAGCACGATGTCAGCCCCGGCCCGACGGATCGACGTCAGCGACTCGACGATGACCGACTCGCGGTCGATCCAACCGTTCGCGGCCGCGGCTTCGACCATCGCATATTCGCCACTGACCTGATAAGCCGCAACGGGCACGTCGACGCGATCGCGCACACGACGCACGACATCGAGGTAACTCATGGCCGGCTTGACCATCACGATGTCTGCACCTTGGGCAATATCGAGGTCGACCTCGCGCAACGCCTCGTCGCTGTTCGCGGTGTCTTGCTGATAGCTGCGGCGGTCACCGAAGCGAGGAGCGCACTCGGCCGCATCACGAAACGGCCCGTAGAACGCCGACGCATACTTGACTGCGTAGGCAAGGATGGCGACCTCGGCAAACCCCGCGCGGTCGAGCGCGGTGCGAATCGCGCCTACTTGGCCGTCCATCATTCCGCTCGGCGCCACAACATGCGCGCCCGCAGTTGCCTGCGCTACCGCAATCGAGGCGTAGCGCTGCAGGGTCGCGTCGTTGTCAACGGTCAATGCACCAGTCGCGGACTCAACCAGAACACCGCAATGCCCATGGTCGGTGTACTCGTCGAGGCACAGGTCAGTCATGACGACCGTCGCATCACCAACTTCGGCGACCAGATCGGCAACCGCGAGCTGCACAATTCCGCCCGGATCATCGGCCGCCGAACCGCGCGCGTCCTTCGCCGCCGGTATGCCGAACACCATCAACCCGCCGACCCCGTTCGCCACCGCCTCGCTAGCGGCCTTGCGCAGCGAATCGCGAGTGTGTTGCAGCACGCCCGGCATCGACGCGATGGGTACTGGTTCGTCAATGCCTTCCTTGACGAACATCGGCAACACCAGATCGGACGCCGACAACCGGGTCTGCGCGACCAACCGGCGAAGCGCAGCGGTACGGCGCAGCCGGCGTGGCCGCGACACCAGACCTGCGTCATCGGGCATGGCGGCGACTACTTGGCCTTGCGCCGCGAACTCGCGCGCGGACGGCCGGGCTTGCCGGTCCATTCGCCGTTGGCCTCGGCCGCCAGCCGTTGGGCAAGTCCGTATGCAGCGAGCGCATCGGCCAGACACTCAACAGAGGGGGTCTCGGCGAGCACATCGACGCGCAGACCATGTTCTTCGGCGGTCTTCGCGGTCTGCGGTCCGATGCACGCAATCACCGTGGTCGCATGCGGCTTGCCCGCGATGCCGACCAAGTTGCGCACGGTCGATGACGACGTAAAGACGACAGCGTCGAACCCGCCCGTCTTGATCGCTTCGCGGGTGGCCGCGGGCGGTGGCGCCGCGCGCACGGTGCGGTAGGCCGTGACGTCATCGACTTCCCAGCCGAGTTCGACCAACCCGGCCGCCAATGTCTCGGTGGCGATATCAGCGCGCGGCAGAAACACCCGGTTGATCGGGTCGAGGACGTCGTCGTAGGGCGGAAAGTCTTCCAACAACCCAGCGGCCGATTGCTCGCCGGTCGGGACGAGGTCGGGCTTCACGCCGAACGCCTGCAAGGTCGCTGCGGTCTGGTCACCGACGGCTGCCACCTTGATACCCGAGAACGCGCGCGCATCGAGGCCGTACTCCTCGAACTTCTCGCGCACGGCCCGCACCGCGTTGACCGACGTGAACGCGATCCACTCGTAGCGGCCGGTGACCAGACCACGCACCGCGCGTTCCATCTGCTGCGGCGTGCGGGGCGGCTCGACCGCGATGGTCGGCACCTCGGACGGCACCGCGCCGTACGACCGCAACCGTTCTGACAACTCGCCCGCTTGTTCTTTGGTACGCGGCACCAGCACGCGCCAGCCGAAGAGTGCCTTGGTCTCAAACCACGACAGCGCGCCGCGACTCTTCACCACGTCGCCGACAACCAGCACCGCAGCCCCTACGAGCCCGGCTGCCTTCAGGTCGGCACTGACGGCGCCCAGCGTCGAAACGACGGTGTGCTGCTCGGTCGTGGTACCAGCGCGCGTCACGGCAACGGCGGTGTCTGCTGACCGCCCATGCCGCACCAACATGTCGGCCACGGTGGCGGGCGAATCGGCGTGCAGCACCACGAGTGTCTGTAGGCCCATCGCGGCCGAAGCCCAATCCGGGCCGGACGACGACGGGCGGGCGTCGATGATGCGAACCTCGCGGTGCTTCGCGTCAACCAACGGGATACCCGCGTAGGTAGGAACCGCGGCCGCCACCGGCACGCCTGGAACCACCTCGACGATCAGCTTGGCTTTCGCACACGCGGCCGCTTCGTCGGCGCCATCGCCGTCGAACAACGGGTCGCCCTTGAGCAGGCGCACGACTCGCTTACCGGTCTTGGCGGCGTCAACGATGGCCTTGGCCCGCTCGGCTACGGTTAGCGAGCGCTCGGCGTCGACGGCCGAGAGGTCGAGTATCGCCACGTCTTCGCGACAGTGCTGCAGGAACGACGCGCTCGGGTATTCATCGGCGACCACGACATCGGCGGTCCCGAGGAGATCGACCGCACGCAACGTCAGCAGCCGGGGATCACCCGGACCTGCTCCTACAAACGCCACCGTGTTCGCGGTCTTGGGCGTGGACCTCATCGTCGTCCTGTTCTGTCGTCTGTCATGTGCCGGTACCGATCAGTGCGCCGGCACCCTTGCCGAACAGCTCGGCCGCCAGTCGGCGACCGATCCCCTCGGCGTCGGTTGCCGGCCCGGAAGCCGACCCTGAGATCGCGGTTACGCCGTCAACGCTGACGACCGACGCCACAAGATGCAAATCGAAGGCCGCATCGACCGTGGCGTACGCGCCAACAGGAGCGGTGCAGCCCGCCTCGAGCTCGGCGAGCAGGCAGCGTTCGGCAGCCACTGCGGCCCGGGTTGAAGCGTCGTCGATCGAGGCCAGCAGGTCGTGCAACCAGCCGCCGGGATCGGCGTCCGCTGCCCGGCATTCGACGGCGAGCGCGCCCTGCCCCGGTGCGGGAACCATGACGTCGGGACTGATCATCTCGGTGGCCGCATCGAGCCGGCCGAGTCGCGCCAGCCCCGCCGCGGCCACCACCACGGCGTCGAGTGACCCGTCGGTGACCTTGCCGAGGCGGGTGTCGACGTTGCCGCGCAACGGCCGAATCTCGAGGTCGGGCCGGACCGCCCGCAACTGCGCGGAGCGACGTGGCGAGCCGGTGCCGACAGTGGCTCCAGGGGGCAGGGTCGCCAGCGTCAGCTGATCGCGGGCGACGAGGGCGTCACGTGCGTCGGCCCGGGGTGGCACCGCGCCGATGCGCAGCAACGCGGTGGGCGCGGTGGGCAGGTCCTTGAGCGAGTGAACGGCCACATCGACGGTGCCGTCGAGCAACTGGGCGCGCAACTCGGCAACAAAAACACCGACGGCGTCGGAGTCGGCGATCACGGTCATGGTGGTCGCGGTGCGATCGCCGCTCGTCGTCACGCCGACCATCTCAATGGTCGGACCTTGAGCGCGCAGCAGCTCGGCAATCGTGCCGGCCTGAGCGGTGGCGAGCGCACTCTTGCGGGTGCCGAGCCGGATGACTCTCGTCGGCGCCACCGAAGGCGCGGTTGGCGTCGTCATTGGTCATCGCCAGGCTCGGGAGAGGCAATGGCAGCCGGCGCCGCCGGGTCGAGATCGAACAGCGTGCGCAACGCCTCGGGATACGACTGCGGACTGGCCGTGTCGGCCAGCTCTTGCACTCGAACCGTCGGCGCATGCAGCACCTTGTCGACGACGCGCCGAACAGTCGCGGCGATCTCGGTGCGCGCGGTGTCATCGAGGTTGGGCAATCGGTGGTCGAGTCGGTGCAGCTCAGCCGCCACCATGCGCGCGGCCTTGTCGCGCAAGGCGACGACCGTGGGCGCGACGCCCGACGCCCGACGCGCAGCCAGGTAGGCGGCCAGCTCGAGGTCAACGATTCGACGTGCTTCGCGGACGTCGTCGGTGCCCGCCGCGTCGTCGGTGACGGCTGTGAGCGAATCAAGGTCGAGCAACGTCACGCCGGCAAGCGTCGCGACTCGCGGATCGACGTCGCGAGGCAAGGCGACGTCGAGCACGAACAAGGGACGGTCGGGCCGGCTGATCATCGCCCGTTCGACGACGTCGGCTGGCACGACCTGCCCGTCGGCGCCGGTGCAGGTGACAACGAGATCGGCGGCACTCAACTCGTGCTCAAGCTCGGTCATCGGTGCCGCCCGACCACCCACCCTCGCGGCGAGGGCCGCGGCCGTACTGAGGGTGCGGCTCACGACCAACAGGTCGTCGACCTCGCCGGCCC
>OLLJ01000359.1_pt1 | contig 34433 bp, 29 predicted proteins | sample 1604521 | NCBI WGS metagenome assembly OLLJ01 (sample SAMEA104055714, study PRJEB20765) | soil metagenome | isolation source: soil
TCGCGGCATACGCGGCGGTGCTCATGGTGGCATCGGCGAGGATTGCCCGATGACCCAACATCCGATCCACGACATCGACGACGATGTGCATCAGCGCGTACGGCTCGGCGTCCTCGCGTCGTTGAGCGGTCTCGCTAAAGCAGACGTCAAGCACCTGAAGACGACGCTCGGTGTTACCGACGGCAACCTCGGCCGGCACCTGCAGGCGCTGGAAGAGGCCGGCCTTGTTGCCCAAAGCAAGACAACGGGCAATGGCCGCCCACGCACCTGGGTAAAGATCACCGCCAAGGGGCGCCGGGCGCTCCGCGACGAGATCCGGGCCCTCCAGCGGCTCCTCGGCGAAGTCGGCGCGCTATCTGACCAACCAGACCCCGCCCGAGAACCGTCCTTGGACACCTAGGCGTTCTCGCGGAGCTGCGCGCTCTGGCGGGTTGTCGTCGATGGCGCTGTCGCGCCAGCTTGCCGGGTCGGTCCAGCAGCGGCAGTGCGGTACGTACGTCCCCGCTAGGGACACATGATCCGCGTTTCACGAACGCGGGACGGCCGTGGTCGCGCGAAAACCCTTGCTTTGCAAGGGCTTCTCGGTGGAGCGCGTGACCGGGATCGAACCGGCATTGCCAACTTGGAAGGCTAGCGAGACACGTTCCCGATTGAGCGTGAAAATAGCCGTTGACCTGCGCATATCCGTTTTTGATCTTGACCGCTGTGATCCGTATTAGGCCCCACTTTACCGGCCGTACGGCCCCGCTACGGCCCCGCTTCGCGCGTTTGTGGCCCCTGGTCGTCCGAGAAGTTGCTGGCGTTGTGTTGCCGTCACTTGGTGTGGCGCGCGAAGGCGATCAGTGGAGCGAAGTCGTGGTTGTTGTCTGCGTGGCGAAGTGCCGCCAGGTAGTTCGCTCGAAGGTCGGTGGCGGTGGTGAGTTCGGCGCCTCCCCAGCTGAAGGGCTGAGCGCCGAGGTCGGCGAGGAGTAGGTCGGTGGCCAGCCGTGAGTGTCTGCCGTTGCCGTTGGAAAAGGGGTGGATGAGCACGAGTCGGTGATGGAAGCGCACCGCGACTTCGTCGACCTGGTAGGCGAGGTTGGTGCGATCATCGGTTTGCGCGAGGGTGTCGTCGCAGAGATCGCGTAGCTGAATCCGAATGTAGTGCGGGTCGACGCCGATGTTGGTCTCGCGTTCGCGCAGCTTCCCGGCCCAGTCCCACACGTCAGCGAGGATCCGCCGGTGTAGCTCCTGGAGACCGGTATCCCGGAGGTACCAGAACGGTCGTCGCCTGATTCGTGACGCCCAGAGGCGTCCGCGCAGGATGTTTTCTGCCTCGGCCTGGTTCAGCTCGGCCTGGGTAGAGAGCCACGACAGTTTGAGCCCGCGAACATCGTCGTCGGTCAGTGGCGTGGCCCCGTCCGGCTGGACGTCGAACGGGGTCACTTCCACAGCCGCCCGGAGTCGATGAGCCTCTGCATCTCCTCGCGGATGACCTCGTCGTCGACCTGCGTGCTTTGTGCTTCCAAGTCCATCGCGCGCGACACTGCGCGCACCTGCAGCGCGACCTTCGTCCGTGCCTGATGCTGGACGATGTCGGTCAAGTCGCCGCGCGGGATCAGTGCGTAGACCAGATCGCACCCCATCGCCGCGGCGGCCCGCTCAAGGGTGTCCAGCCGGATCCGGCGGTCATTCTCCGACCGTTCGATGTCGCTAACGCTGGCCGGCGTGACCTGCAAACGAGCCGCGAGGTCCGCCGCGGACATGCCCAGCGCGTTACGGACCGCTTTGATCCAGCCGTGCGCAGGAGGCGTGAACGCTGCCGCTGGCGGCAACTGGCTAAACCGCCGATCCAGAGCGCGCCGAGCGGTGCGTGCCTGGGCTGAGCGCATGGTTACGGCCTCCAGCTACGGGCAAAGTCAATGGCTACAAATATGAGAGTAGCATCTTATGACAGGCCATAGCCATTAATTTCACAGCCATACTTATGGCTGTAGCCTCATACTAGGCGGAGACGGTCTGCCGACCCTGTGGATTTCGGTGGAACGGGTGACCGGATCGAACGGGCATGGCCAGCTTGCCGGGCTGGTCCCTGTCGTAGCAGCACGGTACACACGGACCCGCTAGGAACCATGATCTACGTTTCGGAAGCACGCGGAGGCCGTGGGCGCGTGAAGACCCTTGCTGTGTAAGGGTTTTCGGTGGAGCGGGTCACCGGGATCGAACCGGCATGGTCAGCTTGCCGCGGTGATCCCTGTCGTGGCGGCGTGGTACATACGGCCCCGCTAGGGACCCATGATCTACGTTTCAGCAGCGGCAGACGACTGTGGCCGCGTGAAAAACCTTGCTGTGTAAGGGTTTTTCGGTGGAGCGGGTGACCGGGATCGAACCGGCATGGCCAGCTTGGAAGGCTAGCGGGACACGTTCCCGTTTGAGCGTGAAAATGGTCGCTGACCTGCCCGTATCTGTTTTTGATCTTGACCGCTGTGGTCCGTGTTAGGCCTCAGTTTACCGGCCGTACGGCCCCGCAACGGCCCCGCTCGACACGTTTCCGTCCACCTCATTGAAAGGGGGTTGTGGCTACCCCCTCGACGGGGTGGGAGCCCAGAAGCTGCGCTTCCTCGCCGAGACTCATGGATCTGGGGGAATCGGGCGGGCGTTTCAAGTTCCTGATCCGTTGGTCGGGACGCGAAGTTCTGCCGCCGGCTTCGATGGCGTCTTCGCGGCGATCGGCGCCCGGGTGATTCGCGGGAATGGTTGGATCACCTGCTGGTCATCAACGAGGCCCACCTACGAGCAGTTCTGGCTGACATGGCCCGGCATTACCACCAGCACCGTCCCCATCAGGGACGACAACAGCAGGCGCCGAACAACATGCCGGGCGCGTCGTGGACCTGACCGCAGCCATCCAAAGACGGCAGGTCCTCGGCGGACTGATCAGCCAGTACCGGTAAGCCGCATGACCGCGATCACGCGCGCGACGCGGAGCGGGACGCGTTTTGGCACGGGACAGGCCAGGCGACAACATCGAACCATCCGAGGCGGCGGCCGCAATGTCGCCAGCCGAACTGATCATCGCCGCAGCCCAACAGCTACAGCCTCAGTTGGACTTGTACCGCTACATCCCGCGGCCGTTGGACTGATGAGCCGTCCGCCGCCAGCACCCGACAAGCTTCGCCGCGTCGGATTTTCGATGGAGCCGGTGACCGGGATCGAACCGGCATAGTCAGCTTGGTGTGGGCCGGACAACCGCCTACCGGCTCGTCCACGACGACCAGTGGCCAACCCCGGTGCTGCGCTCCCACGTCCGCGGTGGGTTCTGTTGCGCGTGGCCCAAAATGTGCTTGCGTGTCGGCACGTGCTTGCCGTGTGCGCCGCCGTGGTGGCGGGCGTGTTCTTGCAGTTGGGCGACGAGGTCGTCTTCGTCGACGGCGACGATCGGTTCCTTGCAGCGGCGGCAGATCGTGCTCATGGACATGGTGGTCTGCGTTGTGGGTGAGCTGTTGTCGGTATCTCTCGGGTGCTAATGGTCGGGTGCGCTGTGGTCATGGCCTGCGGTGGTAGCGGGCTTGCCGCCCATCATTTTGAGCATGGGAATGCCGCCACTCTTGACGAAGCGGATGACGAGCGCGGCGGCGATGACCAGGAAGGCGATGTTGAGGTAGGTGGTGTAGTTCCAGTGGATCGCTGCCTCGGTCACTTTGGCGTGACGGGTTGATGGCACCAGGTGCAGCACCCCGAAGATGATCTCGACGAGGTAGCCGGCCGTCACCATGACGAGGTAGAAGATGCCGGTGATGCGCAGCGCCATCTTGGTGCCGTAGTACTTTCGGTAGATCACGATGATCGGGATGATGATCAGGTCGGCGAAGATGAACGCCACTACGCCGCCGAAGCTGATGCCGCCGTTCCATAGCACGGCTGCCAGCGGCACGTTGCCGATCGAGCAGACGAAGCTGATCACCGAGACCAGTGGCCCGATCAGCGGCCCCCAGATCTTCGCGAGTAGTGGGTGACCGGCGAAGAAGAACGACCGCCAAAACGAGTCCGGCACCCAAGCCGCGAATGCCCCGGCGATCAGCAGGCCACCGACGATGTCCTTGTAGACCGCAGCCCAGTCCATGACGAAGTACTCACTCGTGCTGGTGAAGCCCGCCTTGCTACGCAGCCGGGTCCAGACAGTGCCGCCGCCCTGCACGCTCATGTCCATCGCAGCGTGGCCTTCCATGCTGCCGGCCAGCCCTTGGTTGGCCTGCACCCGTGCGGCCTCAACGATCTTGCCGCGCACCCATCGCCGGAACGCGAAGGCGAGTAGCAGGATCATCAGCGGGCCGCCGACAAACTCGGCCAGGGTGAACTGCCAGCCGAGTAGCAGCGCCAAGATGACGCCGAGTTCGATGACCAGGTTGGTGCTGGCGATCTGGAAAGCCATGGCGGCGGTGAAATTGGCACCCTTGCGGAACAGGGACCGGGCCAGTGCGACGGCGGCATAAGAGCAGGACGAGCTAGCCGCGCCAAGGCCGCTGGCGATCAGCAGCGTCTTGGGTCGGTCGTCGGGCAACAGCCCGCTGATCTGTTCCTTGCGGATGACTGCCTGCACGACCGCGGACAAGCCGAAGCCGAGGATCAAGGCCCACAGAATCTCCCAGCTCATCGACCCGGTAATCGCCAGCGCGTGACCGATGCCGTGCAGCACCGACATCTAGTCCACCTCCGGGACAGCGATACTCAGCAGCTGGCGCAGGCAGTGCTCCAACAGTTGATGGGGGAAGCCATCGCTGAGCCGGTAAAAGACAACGCGGCCGTCCTTGCGGAAACTGACCAGCCCGGCGGTACGCAGCAGCTTCAGGGCGTAGGACACCGCATCGTCGGTCGAACCGAGCGCCAGGGCCAGGTCGCCGACACACAACTCATCCGACGCCGACAGAGCAAACAACACCCATAACCGGACCGGGTCTTGGATCAGTCCCAGCAGACCAGCGAGCCGCCCGGCGTCATCGACGCTCGACGAGGTGCAACGGACCTGCGACGCAGTGGCCATCGTGGACCGCGGCAATATCATCAGGCAAGGTCCCATCTCTGAGCTGCTCGCGGCCACGTGCAGGGTAGACACCGGCGCGACGACCTTGCCTGCCTCAAACAGTGCGGTCGCGCCCAGGGTCGGCCACGTGCCATCAGCTCCCCGCAACCGCACGGCAACCCCCTGCGACATGGTGAGAGCATGCCACGCGCGTCCGCATCATCGGCGGCACAGCAGCAGTCAGCACAGCAGTCGCAACGAGGTCGCCGCCACATTAGGCTGACGATCAGACAGCAGGCCTATCGCCCGACCATCGCCTGACTCGAAGTGGCCGCGCATGCACGACGCCGTTGGCGACTACGTCTCGGAGCGCATCGCCGTCCAGCTCTCGGCCTGGGTCGGGACTGACGGTTCGTAGCTGTCGATGCGCTGCGAAGCCGCCGCGGCATGGCGTTGCTTGATTTGATCGCGTCAGGTACCACACCAACGATGCACGGGGCACGGGTGACCAGCAGTTGGCTTACCGACCCGATCAGCGTCCCGACTGCTCGGCCATGACCGCGACACCCGACCACGAGAATGTCCGCATCGGTGACGGCGTCAAGCAACACCTGCGCGGATGCCCGCGTATCACAGATGCCGTCACCGCCACTGCAGCACCGGGGGCAGCGGTAGCTTCGGCGAGCAACGCATCCAACCTCGTTGAGTCTTGGTTAGGCCTCGTTGAGTCTTGGTTAGGCCTCGTTGAGTCTTGGTTAGGCGCCGAACCGTCAAGCTCATCGGTGCGGCTGCCAGAAGTTGGGGCCGAACACATCACTGCACGTAGCGGCACTTTCTGCGTCGCCGCCTCAACTAGCGCCCACCGCAGCGCCGCCTGCGAACCTGACGAACCGTCGACACCGACGACGATGCGCTCACCTGGTCGTTGTGCAGCGACATCCGCGCGCCGGTTGTCGTTCGCGGGTGATTGGGACACGGCAACTCCCTGCGGTTGATCGGTGCGGCGTTAGGTCAGGTTCGGGTATGGCTGCGTGCCGTGCACACGGCAGCGCGATGTGTCGGCGCGTCAGTCGGCGTGCTCGTCGTAGGAATACGGGTAACGCGGTAGCTGGTACCCGCCATCCCAGTACGGCACGAAACCGTAGTAGCCGAAAAGGCCTCCGAAGTAGGGCCGGTCCGGCAGCGCAAGATCCGGATCGTAGGCTGGGGCGCCGGCGACGTGAGCGCCGCGCTGACCGATCCAGACCTGGTCGGCCGTGATACGCGTCACGGCATCGACGGGAATGAACGACTGCGTCCTGCCGATACCGAGAAAGCCGCCATGTTCGACAATCAGAAAGCGAACTTTCCTTTCCTGGTTATCGATCAGCAGCCCTTCGACCTTGCCGATCTGTTCACCGTCCTTGTCTAGAACGTCGCGGCCGCGGACGTCCTCGTCGCCGTTGGCGATCGTCTCGCCGCTGTCGACAAGCTTGCTCAGCGCAGCTGTATCGACGTCCACCATTGCATCTCTCCCATCAGTTCGGTTATCTGAGTCCCGTTGCCCGAGGTGGTTCCCGGGGTCATAGATGCCTCGTGGCAGTTGACAGGCTCACTCCTCGGTATGTCCGATTGCGGCCGCGAAAAACCTGATTCACACCGCGGACCAAACAGACCCGCCGGTGCAGCCGACGGCGGCGAGGACGCTTATCGGCTTCAGAGTTGGCTGCGGAAGGATTCCAGCTGTCGGTGGCGTTTGGCTGTTGTCTTGGGGTAGGCCATCTTGAGGTCGGCGAGTGTGTCAAGAACGATTTGAGAGATGATCAGGCGCGCGTTTCGTTTGTCGTCGGCGGGCACGATGTACCAGGGTGCCTCGTGCGAGCTCGTTGCGTCCAAGCACTCGCCGTAGACGCTCATGTAGGTGTCCCAGTACGACCGCTCGTGGATGTCGGCGAGGCTGAACTTCCAGTTCTTGTCGGGTGCGTCGATACGCGCGCGGAAGCGGCTCGCCTGCTCGTCTTTGGATAGGTGCAGGAAGACCTTGACGATCCGGGTGCCGTTGCGGTGCAGATGTCCCTCGAGGTCGTTGATCGAGCGGTAGCGCTGCTCCCACAGGGTCTTCTTATCGATCAGCTCCTCGGGGAGCCCGTGACCGTGCAGAATCGTCGGGTGCACGCGGGCGATGAGCACGTCCTCGTAGTAGGAGCGGTTGAAGATGCCGATCCGTCCGCGGTCGGGAAGGCAGCGAGTGGTGCGCCAGAGAAAGTCGTGCTCCAGCTCTTCGGCGGTCGGCTGTTTGAAGCTGAAGACCTGGCAGCCTTGCGGGTTCACGCCAGACATCACATGCCGAATGGCGCCGTCCTTGCCAGCGGCGTCCATGCCTTGAAAGATCAGCAGCAGCGCATAATGGTCGGAGGCGTAGTGCAGGCGCTGCGACGAACTCAACTTCTTGACGTGTTCCTTCAGGAGCTTCTTGTACTGCGTCTTTGAGGTGTAGACCGGCTCGACGCTCGTCGGCACCTGTGCCAGGTCAACCTTGGCGCCGGAATCGACGCGGAACACCTTGGTCTCGATCTCCATTGGTGTGTCCTTTCGTCTTGTTCTCAGGTGCAGCATGGGCCGGCTGGCTGCCTCGGTCGTGCTCGGTACACCAGTCGCATCGGCGGCGGTGGTCAGTGCCGGGGCGATCATTGTGGTGGTTCTTGATCTCGACGCCGTAGGGGCAGTCGGTGTTGTCGTGGAACACGGGGTCGCGTGGATCGGTGTCGGTGTAGAAGGCGGCAGAATTCATCGTGGCGGCACCGGCCGCGTCCTCGGCGGTTTGGTTGGCGGGGTCGAGGATGCGGTAGGCGAACAGTTTGATGCGGTCGCTGGCCAGCGCCCACACGATCGCGTACACCCAGACGAACCCGGCCCATTTCCAGCCCAGCGGTGTCATGAACAGGCCGTAGACGGCAATCAGGGTGGCGATCGCCTGGGTGCCCAGGACGGCGATCAGCAGGATCCGGGCTGGGCGGATGGACCAGAACGGTCCGCGGGTGCGGGTGAGGAAAATGGTCAGGTGCCCGGCGACGGACAGCATCAGATACATCAGGGTTTGCAGCCGTGGGTGGCCGAGGTCGAAGACGCGGTCGCCGAGGTAGAACAAGCCGAACGCGGCGATCGGGCCGACGACGCCGAGCACGGTGGCGATGCCGAGCACCAGGCGCATGTTCCAGGCTTCGGGCGCCATCTTGTAGCGGACGTTGTCGTAGGCGATGGACAGGATCGCGCCGTCGTTGAGCAGCGCGAGCATCACGATCATGATGGCGGTGACCGGGTAGAAGTTGAAGACCAGGATCGCCACCGTCATGAACAGCAGCACCCGCAGCGTTTCGGCGATCCGATACATCGCGTAGCTGTTCATGCGTTGGAAGATTTTGCGGCTTTCCTTGATCGCGTCGATGATCACCGACAGCCCGGGGGTCAGCAGCACGATCGCGGCGGCCGCTCGGGCGGCGTCGGTGGCGCCGGACACGGCGATGCCGCAGTCGGCTTTCTTCAAGGCGGGGGCGTCGTTGACGCCGTCGCCGGTCATACCGACGATGTGGCCGCGCTGCTGCAAGACGTCAACGATGTGGTACTTGTGCTCGGGGAAGACCTGGGCGAACCCGTCGGCGGTTTCGATCGACTCGACCACCGCTGCGGTTTCTTTCTTCTTCACATCACCCAGGCCGGCGGCGTCGAGAATGTGAGTGCCCAGCCCAACCTTTGCTGCGGTCTCTTTGGCGATCGCCAGCGCGTCGCCGGTCACCATCTTCACCGTGACGCCCATCGCGCGGGCGGTGGCGATCGTGGTCTTCGCGTCTTTTCGGGGCGGGTCGAACAGCGGCAGCACACCCAGGAACCGCCACTGGCCGTTTCCGTCGGCGCGGGCGACCCCGAGGGACCGGTAGCCGCGGGCGGCGAACTCGTTGACCGCGGCATCGACGCCGGCCTTGATTGTCGCGGTGTTCTGGGCGAGGGCGAGGATGACCTGCGGGGCGCCCTTGCTGACCTTGAACGCGGGTTTACCGCTGGCTTTGACGGTGGCTTCGGTGCGTTTGTCGACGGGGTTGAACGGCTCGAAATGGGTCACCGTGTAACCGTGCAGATCCTTCGGGCCGCTCAGCCCACCCAGCACGGCGAGGTCGATCGGGTCGTCGTTGTCGGCGCGCGACGCCAACGCGCCGGCCAGGATCACGTCGGCGGCGCCGATGTCGCCGATAGCGAACGGGTCGCCCAGGGTCAACGAGTTCTGCGTCAAGGTGCCGGTCTTGTCCGCGCACAACACGTCGACACCGGCGAGTTCCTCGATCGCGACCAGCCGGCTGACGATGGCCTTCTTCTTGGCCAGCAAACGTGCTCCGACCGCCATCGTCACCGACAACACGGTGGGCATCGCGACCGGGATCGCCGCCACCGTCAACACCAAAGCGAACTGCAAAGTGGTCAAGATCGGGTCCCCGCGCAGGATCGCGGTGACCACGATGACCGTCACCAGCCCGACCGCGAGCATGATCAGGTAGTTGCCGATCTTCAGCACCGCGCGTTGGAAATGGCTGACGGTGTGCGCGTCCTGCACCAGTTCGGCGGTCTTCCCGAAATAGGTGTTCGTGCCGGTCGCATACACCAAGGCGCCGATCTCGCCGCGACGAACGATCGAACCGGAGAACACCGCGCCACCGGGCGCGCAGGTCGCGGGCAGTGACTCCCCGGTCAACGCGGACTGATCGACCTCAATCTCATCGCCGTCCAACAACCGGGCATCCGCCGGAACGATGTCACCCAGCCGAAGTCGAATGGCATCACCGGGTACCAGTTCACGCGCCGGCGGGTTGACCCATTCGCCGTCACGTCGGACCCGGGCGTTGATCGCCAGCTTGGCCTTCAACGCATCGATCGCGTTGCCGGCCTGCCGCTCCTCGGTGTAACCGACCACAGCGTTAGCCAACAGCAGCACCAAGATGATGAAGAAGTCCGGCCAGTGCCCGACCGCCCCGGACAAGATGACCGCCACTTCGATCATCCACGGGATCGGGCCCCAGAAGTAGGACAAGAACTTCAGCAGCGGATTGGTCTTGTGCTCGGCGATCTCATTCGGCCCGTACTGCATCAACCGCTTCGCCGCCTCGGCTTGGCTCAGCCCATCCGCTGACGTGCCGAGTTGCTTCTCCACCTCCGACATTGGCAGCGACTTCAAGTCGTTCGTCGCATCCGGCTTGGACGTCGAGGGGTCGGTCGGCGTGGACTTGGACGTGTCAGTGCTCATGATGACGCTGCCTGCGGACTCGGACTCGGGCTCGGGCTCGGGCTCGGGCTCCAGGTCCAGTTGCGGATTTCGGGTAGGTCCTGGCCGTGTTTGTTGATGTAGATGGTGTGTTCGATGAGCTTGTCGGCCATCGTCTGTTTCAGGTAGTCGGCGGTGGCACCGAGTTGCGGGAGTCGTTCGATGACGTCTTGCACGAGGTGGTAGCGGTCCAGCCGGTTTTGTACTCGCATGTCGAACGCGGTGGTGATGGTGCCTTCTTCGACGTAGCCGCGCACATGCAGGTTGCGGTTGGTGCGCCGGTAGGTGAGCCGGTGGATCAGGGTCGGGTAGCCGTGGAACGCGAAGATGATGTGCTTGTCTTTGGTGAACAGCGCGTCGTAGTCACCGTCAGACAGCCCGTGCGGGTGCTCACTGGCTGATTGCAGCTTCATCAGGTCCACCACGTTGACGACGCGGACCTTCAGCTCAGGCAGGTTTGCCCGCAGGATTTGAGCCGCGGCGAGCACCTCCAGGGTGGGGGTGTCACCGCAGCAGGCCAGCACGACGTCGGGTTCGACGCCGCGGTCGTTGCCAGCCCATTCCCAGATCCCGATGCCTTCCGTGCAGTGCACGATCGCCTGCTCGATGCTCAGCCACTGCGGCATCGCACGCTTCCCGGCGACGATCACGTTGACGTAGTGCCGGCTACGCAGGCAGTGATCGGTAACCGACAGCAGGCAGTTCGCGTCCGGGGGCAGATACACCCGGACGATGTCGGCCTTCTTGTTCACGACATGGTCGAGGAAACCCGGGTCTTGATGGGTGAACCCGTTATGGTCTTGCTGCCACACGTGGGAGGCCAGCAGGTAGTTCAGGGAGGCGATCTTCCGCCGCCACGGCAGCTGCGCGGTGACCTTCAGCCACTTGGCGTGCTGGTTGAACATCGAGTCGACGATGTGGATGAACGCCTCGTAACAGTTGAACAACCCGTGCCGGCCGGTAAGCAGATACCCCTCCAGCCACCCCTCGCACTGGTGTTCAGACAGCATCGAATCCAGCACCCGCCCCGCCGGAGCCAGGAACTCATCACCCTCGACCGTGGAGGCCTCCCACTGCCGGTCAGTGACCTCGAACACCGCACCCAGCAAGTTCGACAGCGTCTCATCGGGCCCGAAGATCCGGAAGTTGCGCTGCTCGCCGTTGAGGGTCACCACATCGCGCAGGAACTCGCCGAGCACCGCAGTGTCCTGCGCCTCGACGGCGCCGGGGCCAGCAACCTCGACGGCGTGCGCGCGGAAGTCAGGCATGTGCAGATCCCGCAAAAGCAGACCGCCGTTGGTGCGCGGGTTCGCACCCATCCGCCGCTCCCCTTGCGGGGCGAGCGCGGCCAGATCAGCCAGCAGCCGCCCGGTCTCATCGAACAACTCCTCAGGCATGTAGCTGCGCATCCAGCTATCCAGTTGCTCAAGGTGCCCGGGGTGGTTGCCGTCGACCAGCAGCGGCACCTGGTGCGCACGGAAGGTGCCCTCGATCTGCAGCCCGTCGACGACCTTCGGACCCGTCCAACCTTTCGGTGAGCGAAGCACGATCATCGGCCACCGCCGACGCGTGACATCCCCAGTGGCGCGAGCGTCGCTTTGGATACCGCGGATGGCTTCGATCGTCTCGTCCAAAACCGTCGCCATCAGCTCATGCATGGTCTGCGGGTCATCACCCTCCACATAGCGGGGTTCCCACCCGCAGCCGCGCAAGAACTGATCCAGATCCTCGTGTTCGATGCGAGCCAGCACGGTCGGGTTACTGATCTTGTAACCGTTCAGATGCAGGATCGGCAACACCGCACCGTCACCGATCGGGTTCAAAAACCTCGTCGACTGCCACGCCGTGGCCAACGGCCCGGTCTCCGCCTCACCGTCGCCGATCACACACGCCACGATCAGATCAGGGTTGTCAAACGCCGCGCCGAACGCGTGACTAAGCGAATACCCCAGCTCCCCTCCCTCGTGGATCGAGCCCGGTGTCGTCGGGGCCACGTGGCTGGAAATCCCGCCGGGGAAAGAGAACTGCGTGAACAGCTTCTTCAACCCCGCCTCGTCTTGACTGATGTCGGGATAGATCTCGCTGTAAGAGCCCTCCAAGTAAGTGTTACCCACCAGCGCCGGCCCACCATGACCGGGACCGGCGATGTAGAACATGTCTAAGTCGTACTTGGTGATGACCCGGTTCAGGTGCACGTAGATGAAGTTCTGCCCCGGGGTCGTGCCCCAATGCCCGACCACCAACGGTTTCACATCCGACAACACCAACGGCCGCTTCAGCAACGGGTTGTCATACAGATAGATCTGGCCCACCGACAGGTAGTTCGCCGCCCGCCAGTACGCATCCATCCGATGCAGCAGTTCCGGATCCAGGGTTCGGGTCGTCATGGTGCGGTGCTCCTCGGTCGAGTCGAGCGCGGTGCGATCGTGGCCCGTCTGGTCAGTCACTCACCGTGGAAGCCAGCTGCTGCCGCGACTGGTCACAGGCGTCTCCGTGCGCGGCCCTGTGACGACGAAAAGGTCACTGGCTCACGCATACCGATGCGGGTGCCAGCGAGGACCGCGACGACGCCGATCCTCAGCCTCCGGCCGCCGCCGCGCGCGCGCGCTAGGACCCGTCGTCCCACCGGTGTGAGGTCCTAGGTCCCGTCGTCTGTGCGTTGCGCGCCACCCTCTGGTCGAGCCGAATACCGATCCAGCCAACGACGCGGCAGGCTTCATGCTTTGTGGCCACGGTCGTCTCCGCGCAAGGCGGTGACTGCCTCGTCGACGGAGGGGTAGAGGTGGTCGTCGCCGATGCGCTGGAGCAGGCCGCTGCGTGCCAAGTTGGCGCGGACCCGGTCGCCGGTTCTGGCCATGGCGAAGGTGACCCCGTCGCGGTCGAGCTGGTCGAGTACCTGGCGCAGTGCGCGTGAACCGGTGTAGTCGATGTCGCTCATCCCGATCGTGTCGAGTACGAGCCCCTTGAGCGGGTGACTGGCGGAGTCGACGGCGGCGCTCAGTGCGGTCCTGAAGTGGATCGCGTTGGCGTACCAGATTGGAGTCGCGAACAGCACGACGAGCACCCCTGGCAGTTGTGTCGCGTGGTCGGTGCCGTTCAGTGGTGCCCAGCTGGTGGTCGAGGGTATGCGGCCCAAAACGTGCAGCTGCGGGCGGGCGCTGAGCCGGGTGCGGTCGAGGATGGCGAGCGCAACCGCGACGGCGATGCCCTGCTCGACGCCCACGAGCGCGACCGTCAACAAAGTGATGAGAGCCAATCCGAATTCGACCCGGTCGTAGCGGGCGATGGTGATGAGATCGCGGACGTGGAAGATCCGGGTGGCGATGAAGATCAGGACAGCTGCCAGGGTCGCCAGGGGCAGGTTCTTGAGCAGGGCTGCGGCCGGGATCAGCACCACGACGGCGCCAGCCGCGACCAGACCAGCTGCTTGGGTTCGCCCGGACGCCGCGGCCACGGCGGCGGTCCGTGGTGGGCTCGCGTTGACCGGGAATGCGCCGACGAGGCCGGCGATGATGCTGCCGGCCCCGACGCCGAGAAAGTCGCGGTTGACATCGACCTGGTAGTCGCCCTGATCGGCGAAGGCGCGGGTCGTGGCCGCGGTCTGGCTGACAACAACCAGGGCGACAACTCCGGCGAGTGGCGCGACACTGCGCAGCACCGACCACGACAGCCCGTGCAGGCCGAGGTGCGGCGCGCCGTGGGCCAGCGCGCCCAACACCGCCACGCCGTGCGTGTGCAGATGCAGCGCACCGACCAGAATGATCGAGGCGATCAGTCCGATCAGCGCCCCCGGGAGCCTGCGGTCGACACGTTCCGCAATTGCCACGAGGGCGAACACACCGATCCCGATGGCCAACGTCCACCCGTTGAGCAGGTTCAGGTGGGTGACTGCGTATCCGACGCGGTGCAGCGTGCTGCCGCCGCCACCTGGCAGGCCGAGCAGGTCAGGCAGCTGGTGCACGACGATGATCACCGCAACCCCGGCCAGAAAGCCGCTGGTGATCGGCGCGGACAGGAACTCCGCGATCCACCCCAGCCGCAGCACGCCGATCAGCGCAACGAGGACTCCCACCATGACCGCAAGGATTCCGACCAGCGCGATGTAGTGGGGCGAGCCGGTCGCCGCCAAGCCGGCGATGCCGACCGCGAACAACGGGGCGATGGTGGAATCGCCTCCGACCGACATCTGCGGATTGGACCCCAGCAACGCGAACACCACACTGCCGGCCACGAACGCATACAAGCCGGTGATCGGCGGCATACCGGCGAGCCGGGAGGTGGCCAGCTGCTCGGGCACGGCGATCGTGAGCAAGGTCAGCGCGGCCAGCAGGTCGCCGACCGCCCACGACGCGTGGTAGCCGCGCAGCGAAGAGAACAGCACCGACCGCACCCGCAACACCTGCGCGGCGAGCCCGGTTGCTGGAGTCACCGGCCCATCATCGCAAGCCTTCGACCGTCATCCGCCATTCTCCGAAGGCGTCACGCTGGTGTCGGGCTAGGTGTGTCGGGGTGCCGAATGGGTTGGTTGCTTAGATGTGGCCGGCCTACTTGCAACTGCAGGGCGCTGGTCACCAACGGGAAGTGGCTGAATGCTTGGGGGGTGTTGCCGAGCAAGCGTCCGGTTGTTGGGTCCCATTCCTCGCTGAGCAGCCCGACGTCGTTGCGCAGGGTCAGCAGTCGTTCGAAGAGGCGGGTGGCCGACGATTGTTGGCCGACGAGGTGCAGGGCATCGACGAGCCAAAACGAGCAGGCGATGAACAGGCCTTCCCCGCCGGATAGGCCGTCGTCGGAGTCGGTCGTTTGGTAGCGCTTGACGAGGCCGTCTTCGGTGAGCCCGTTTTGGATGGCAGTGATGGTGCCCAGCACCCGAGGGTCGGTGGCGGGAAGAAATCCGACTCGCGGGATCATCAGCAGGCTGGCGTCCAGTGCGGTCGCCCCGTAAGACTGTACGAAGGTGTTGCGTTGCGCGTCGTAGCCGCGGGCGAGCACGTCGGTGTGGATGGTGTCACGGAGTTGCTCCCACCGCTGCGCTGGACCGTCCAGATTCGGATGCGTACGCACGGCGTGGGCCATCCGGTCGGCCGCGACCCACGCCATCACCTTGGAATGGGTGAAATGGCGGCGGGCACCGCGCATCTCCCACAGCCCGTTGTCGGGTTGGTCCCAGGCGCCTTCCAGATGGTTCATGAGGGCGACTTGAAGGTCCCACGCATCATCGTTCGCGGCGATGCCGGCCTCGCGGGCGAGCGCGAGCCCGTCGAGGGTTTCCCCCCACACGTCGAGTTGGAGCTGGTCAGAGGCGGCGTTGCCGGTGCGGACCGGGGTGGAGTGCTCATAGCCCGCCAACCACGGCAGGCCGGCTTCTGGTAGCCGCCGCGTGCCATCCAGCGCGTACATGATTTGCAGCTTTGCCGGATCGCCCGCGACCGCGCGCAGCAACCATTCCCGCCACGCCTTGGCTTCCGCCAGATAGCCGGCCGCCAGCAAGGCCTGCAGCGTGTAAGTGGAGTCGCGCAGCCAGCAGTACCGGTAATCCCAGTTGCGCGGACCGCCGATCTGCTCCGGCAACGAAGTAGTGGCAGCGGCGACGATCCCACCAGTGGGTTGGTAGGTGAGCGCCTTCAACGTGAGCAGCGACCGTTTGATCGCGTCCCGGTAAGGGCCCTCGACCGACGCCCCCCGGTTCGACCATTCCGCCCAAAACGCCAACGTGTCAGCCAACGCGGCGTCGGCATCCACCGGCGCCCGCAGCCGAAGGTGGCTCGGACCCCAGGTAAGTACGAACGGCACCCGCTGCCCGGCGCTGATGGTGAAGTCCGACACCGTCGACCAGTCCTCGCCGCGTACTTCGACCGGCGTACGCAGCCGAACCATGTCGGGTCCGGCCACGGCGATCATCTGGTCACCGTGGCGGCGCACCCACGGCACCACCCGGCCGTAGTCGAACCGCATCCGCAACTCGGCACGCATCGCGACCGTTCCGGCGATGCCCGACACGATGCGGACCACGTCGGGCGCGTCACCGCGTGGTGGCATGAAATCGGTGACCCGTGCGGTGCCCTCGGGCGTAACCCACTCAGTTTCCAGCACCAAGCTGTCATCGACGTAGCGCCGCCCTGTGCAGGTGCCGCCAGCGGCTGGCGCGAGCAGCCAGTGCCCGGCGTCGGGAGTGTCCAACAGCGCGGCGAAGCACGCCGGGGAATCAAACCGGGGCATGCGCAGCCAGTCGATTGACCCGGCCGTGCTCACCAGCGCTGCGGTTTGCAGATCCCCGAGCAAGGCATAGTCCTCAATACGAGCCACCCCGCGATCGTGCCACCTGCAGGGGCCGCGCCTTCGTGCGGTGCCCGCTTGCTGACGGCCGACGAGGTGCTGGTGGTTGGCGATCCGAACGGGCACACCCAGCTGGGGCTGATGTTTGAGGGACCCGCCCCGGGCTAAATGGTGCCGGGGCATGCGGGGTCGACGGTGGCGGCGGCGCGATCAGGTCCGCCGTCGCTATCTTATTCCGCTCCGCGCACCTCGACGGCGAGCAGCGCGATGTCGTCGTCGGTGCGGCCGCCGGCGTGCGCCCGCAGCCGCCGCAGCAGTTGCTCCACGATCGCGTCGACGGTGTACGCGTCGCGTATCAAATCGATCTGGTCGTCGAGCCGGAAGAAGTCCCCGCGGCTGTCGCGGCATTCCAGCAGGCCGTCGGTGTACAGCAGCAACCGATCGCCGGGACCCACGTGGTAGGTCTGCGTCAAGGTGTCGGGTGACAGCCCGAGCGGGGTGGTGTAGCTGCGTGGTTCCAGCAGCCGGGATCCGTCGGCGGTGACCAGCAGCGGCGGCGGGTGTCCGCAGGAGATCACCTGAAGCCAGCCTTGCGGGCTGAGTTCGCAAAACACCGCGGTGATGAAGTCCTCGTCGCCGGCCTGGCGTTGAACGGTCGCATCCACGTTACGGACGACCTCGGTCAGGTCGGTGTCGCTACGGCTGGCGACGTCGCGGAAGGTGTTCAGCGCGGCACTTGCCAGCTGGACCGCCGGTAGTCCTTTGCCTTTCGTGTCGCCAACGACCCAGCGGGCGCGATTGCTGAGTGCAAGGACGTCCAAGAGGTCACCGCCCACTTGGGCCTCCTTGGTTGCCGACACGTAGCGGGACGCGAACATCGCCTCGATCGTGGTGGCGGGAACCTCGTGCAGGATGGCGCTTTGGGCGACCCGGGCCACCGCGCGGACCCGTTCGAGCCGGGCGGCGGCAAGGGTTCGTAACAATGCGTTGACGATCGCGAAGCCGCACAGCAGACACACCACCACGATGCGAGCCCATTCCAGCGCTGCCCGTCCCGGTGTCGCAAATTGCACCAGCGCGGCCAGTAGCAGCGCCGCCGCGGCCGCCATCGTGGTCGCTCTCACCGACAGGGTGACCGATGCGACCAAAGGCACCGCGGCGAGCCAGGCGACCGGTAGATCCGACTGGCCGAGGGCGAGTTGGGCGAACGCGAGCCCGCATGCCGCGGCGAGCAACACGACGAGCGCGCCGCGGCGCCACCGGGCCGGTATGGGGGACATCGTTTCGACGGCGTCGGGCGTCGTTGGGTTCGCCAGCAGTGATCCCTCGCGGGTGTAGGACTGCCGTTTCCTAACAGGGGGAGTGCCGGCAGGCCCAGGCCCGCTCGAGCGGGCGATGCTCGGTGACCGTGCGACGAGTTCGTCTGGGCCCTGTCCCGAGGTGCCGGCCGGTGGGTGTCTGCGGGGCGGCTTCACATTGCTTCCTTGATGCCGGCTCGGATCAACCACGCGTTGACCGGGTAGGCGGTGATGAAACCGATGACCATGCCGATTTGCATGCCGAACCAGTACACCGGCGAGTTGGGTAGCAGGTGGTGCGGTGCGGGGAAGAACACGTACGTCATCAGGGCCATCCAGCCGAACAGTCCGACCTCGAACGCGGTCAGCGAGGCGATGTCGGCTTTCGCGGCGGCGAGGATTCCATCGCGCACGCCCAGGCCGCGCATCGGCGCGATCGCGAAGTACTGAAAGACCAGACCGAGCGCGACCGCGGCCAGATAGTCGCCGGCGTAGTCCGCGAAAATCCGCTGTCCGGCTATACCCAGCCCGAACCCGAAGATGGTGAACTCGGCGACGATGTCGCCCAGCGTGCAGCCCGCGCCGCAATGGCTGACCCCGATCGCCGTCGATACCCAGGCGGGCGCAGCGGGCGGTGGCGCTGACTGCGGCTGGGACGCGATCCAGCGCGGACTTCGGGGGCGTCCCCAGTTCCCGTATCCCCAGACCGCGACCGGCCCGAGGTACAACGCGGTGATCGGCCACACCCAGCCCATCACCGCCATCGGTTGCCGGTATCCCCGCACGAGGATGTCGCTGGCGATGCGGAGCGCGCCGGCCACCCCGACCGCCAACTCAATCCAGCTCAACGCGATCAGCCACGGCGCCGGCATCTCAGTGCGTCCGGGGCTGGTCGATGCTGTTTGCGAGCCCGGGCCCGGGCTCGGGCCCGGGGTGGTCCAGCGGCTGCGGTGGGGTGGAGCGGGGTGGGTGCAGTGCGAGCAGCACTTGTTGGTGGGTGAGCCAGCCGACGAGGTTGTGGTGGTCGGCGTCGAGCACTGCGATGGGACCGCGGGCTGTTTCCAGGGCGTCCAGGGTCTGTTCGAGGCGATCGGTGACGGTCACCGAGGCGGGCATGTCCACCATGGTTGCGACCGTGGCGTCGTCGTGGATGCCGTCGGCGAGCGCGTCGGTCACCGCCCGAGCGGTGACGACGCCACGGTAGCGGCCTGCGGGGTCTAGCACTGGTAGTTGGGCGTGTGGTGCGCGGGTGAGAAGGTCCGCGGCCTCCAGCAGTGTTCCCGATTGCGCGATGTGGGCGTCGACGGGTTCCATCACCTGACCTACGGTCACCGTGTCCATGGCGGCGGTGTTCGGTGCGGCGTCCAGGTCGACGCCTCGGCGGCGCAGTTTCAGCGTGTAGATGCTGTCGCGCGTCAGCAGATGGCTGATACCGGTGGCGAGCACGATCGCGGTCATCAACGGCAAGATGATGGTGTATTCGCCGGTCAGCTCGAACATGATCACCACGGCGGTGATCGGTGCGCGGGCCGCGCCGGCGAACACCGCGCCCATGCCGATCAGCGCATAGGCGCCGGCCGCCCCGGCTATCCCGGGTGCTATGTGGTGCGCGATCTGGCCGTACGCGGAGCCGAGCATCGCGCCGATGAACAGGCTGGGGGCGAACACGCCGCCGGACCCGCCGATGCCGATCGTGAGGCTGGTGGCGACCATTTTCCCGATCAGCAGCACGATCAGGAACCCGATCGCGTACTTGCCGGCGATGCCGTTGCCCAGCACCGGGTAGCCGACGCCGTACATCTCCGGCAACACCAGCAGCAGGCCTCCGAGCAGGAACCCACCGACCGCCGGGCGTAGCCACTCCGGGCCGCGCCACGCCCAGTCGCACGCGTCTTCGATCCAATACAGCACGCGGGTGAAGCCCACGCCGATAACACCCGCGAGCAGCCCGAGCGCGGCGAACAGCAGGTATTGGCTGAAGTTGGTGACGGTGAACGCGGGCAGGTGCAGGAAGGGTTCGTTGCCGAACGCGGCCCGGCCGATCACGCTGGCGGTGACCGAGGCGATCACCACCATGCCGAAGGACTGCGTGTTGAAGTCGCGCAGGATGAGTTCCATCGCGAAAAATACCCCGGCCAGCGGGGCGTTGAACGTGGCCGCGATGCCGCCGGCCGCCCCGCAGGCGACCAGGACCCGCATCCGTTCCTCACTGACCCGCACCACGCGACCGAAGGTCGACCCCAGCGCCGAGCCGATCTGCACGATCGGGCCTTCGCGGCCCACCGAACCGCCGCCGCCGATACACAACGCAGATGCCAGCGCCTTGACCGCGGCAACCTGCGGGGCGATCCGGCCACCGCGCCGAGCAACCGCGTACATCACCTCTGGAACCCCGTGCCCGCGGGCCTCTTTCGCGAAGAAGTACACCAGCGGCCCGTACAGCAAACCCGCAACGACCGGTGCGAAGATGACGAAGTACCGGCCTAGTCCTGGCACATGCGGGTTGGCGACGTGACCCAGGCCCGCGTAGTCCGAGTGCCCGGACAACGCCAACGTGAACACCTTGATCAACCAGCGGAACCCGACCGCGCCGCCACCAGCGCCGGCTCCGACGAGGAGGGCGAGCACCAACAGGCCGGTGTTGGACGAACGCAACGCGGTGACCAGTCGGGTGCGGCCCCGCTGCACCGGCAACGAATTGGAAACTGCAAGCGGGAGGCCCCATCGGGTCGGTGGTGTTGGCTCGCTTCCCGCTGACGTCATATGTAGAGTATGCAACAGTTGCGCAATGCAACACAAAGGAGGGTTGGCTTCGGTGACTAGATCAGCGCGCTCCGCACGAGCACAGGCAAGGTCGACGCTCGACGACGTGGTGACCGCGATCCTCACGGCGTCGCGAGCCCTGGTCGGAGTGTCCGCGAGGTCACTGGCCGACGTCGAGGACACCGTGACGCTGACCCAGTTCCGCGCCTTGGTTGTCCTGAACAGTCACGGGGTGATCAATCTGAACCGGTTGGCTGATCTTCTCGGCGTTAACTCCTCCACGGCGATGCGGATGATCGACCGGCTGCTCGCTGCCGAGCTGGTCACCCGCCAGGACAACCCGGCCAACCGTCGTGAAGTGCTGCTCGATCTCACTGACCAGGGCCACCTGCTCGTCCAACAGGTCAGCGACACCCGACGCGCGGAGATCGCCCGCATCGTCAAGGCAATGCCGGCAAGCGAACGCAGCGAGCTGGTCAACGCGCTGCGGGCTTTCGCTGATGCCGCTGGTGAACCCGAAGCCCCCGAAACCATGGCCCGCCTCGGCTGGTAACCGCGGGCCAAACAGTCCCGGGCGCGTCGACGCCATCCGAGCCCCTGCCCGGATCGGCATCGGAGCGACCGCCTCAAACGATTCATCGAACTGCCCGCTACCGCAACGTTTGCATGCTGCATCGGAGGGGATGCTGGGCAGGAGTGGTGCCCGAACAAGCGCGGTGCAGCTGCGAAGGAGAGTTCCGATGCGAACCCGGCGGGTCCGGCACCAACACGCGCCACGGGTGAGCCGGCGACACAGTGCAGCGGCGATGAGCGGTCTCGTCGCACTCGTCGCATCGACGACCACCGCGTTTGTGCTTCAGGTGGGGAGGCGCCGCCGCGCCGGCGGGACTGAGACCGCAATCGGCGCGGCGCCTACCGGACCGGAGCTGCCGCCCCTTAGCGGCCCAACGTCTCCACCTGGCAAGTTCACGACCACGCCCGTCAGCGGAATCCACGCGGCGGCGGCTCCAGCTTCGTTGAGTGCGGGACAGCAGAAGCAATCTGTGTATGGCGTCGGCTTCGATCAGCACAGTGCGCACGCGCGTGGTCGGCCGATCGCGTGGATTGTCGTGGCGGTGATCATCGCCGGTGCGTGCGTAAGTGGCATCAGCCTCATCGTGGCGGCGCCGTGGTTGTTCTGGACGGGGGTTGGCGTCGTCGTCGTGGGCGTGATTCTGGGTCGCACCACGCATGCGATGCGCGACGAACTGGCTGCACCGCCTCACGACGCGTCGTCGCGCCAGCCGTCTAGGGGACCAGCGCAGTCGCGGTTCGCCCGTTGAGCACAGCGTTCGCGACCTCGTCCAAGGCGGTCGGATTTTGAAACAGTCGAGATTGCTCCCTATTGGGATGTGTGAGCGGGATGTCGCCGGGAATGGCCGACATCGTGAAGAGCCTGGTCGCCGACGCGATGGAGAAAATGCGGTCATGAGCGCAGCGCGGGGCGGCAGCAAAAGAATCAAACGAAAGGACTTCGTCGGTATCGATCGGTTCATCGCCGATATCCGCACCGGCCACTTCGAGAAGACACTGTCGGCCTTGGCTGCTGTGGGTGCGGCGGTGACTACCGGTGAGATCTACTTGTCGCACGATTCTGCCAGCTTCGGTAACAAGATGATGTGGGTGCCGGTCTTTGTGATGCCGACGATCATTCCGGCAGGGATCGCGGGCGTGTTCTCCAAACGCGCGGCGAAAACGGTGTTGCCGGTGGCATCAGCGATCGTGGTGCTCAACGGTTTGCAGGGCACGTACCTGCACGTGCGGGGCATCTCGCAGAAGCCCGGCGGTCTACGGGCCGGGATGCGTTTGTACAACGCGGAGATGGGTCCGCCGGTCTTCGCGCCGCTGCTGGCGAGCCTGGTTGGCGGCATGGGGATTCTGGCCGCGGTCTTGCGTCGCGAAGGCGACTGAGTCGTGGTCTTCATCGCGAACGACAACCGCGGTCGCACACCAGGGTCGCGGCCGCCGCGGTTCCCTGGCTTCGACGTGCTGGATGAGGTCGACCGGTGGGACGCCGTTACCGCCGGCGTGGTGCTCGCGCGCCTCAGTCCATCACCGGAGCTCTCGTTCTTCACTGGGGTGGAGCAGGCGACGGCGGAGGCGTTGTGCGATCAACTGCTGGCCCAGCACGATGACCCGAGGGTTCCGGTCGCTGCGCTGATCGATGTGCGGCTTGCGAGAGGCGAAACCGATGGCTGGCATTACGCTGACCTGCCGCCCGATGGTGATGCGTGGCGCCGCACGTTGGCGTTTCTTGACGACGACGCGACCCGCATGTACGGGTCGTCATTCGCACGTCTGACCACGTCCGAGCAGGCGAGCTGCGTGCAGACCGTGCAAAGTCTTGGGAAGCAGATGTGGCACGATCTGCCCGCCCATCAGGTGTGGTCATTGTGGACGAGGTACGCGTGCACCGCGTTCTACTCCCATCCGTGGGCGTGGAACGAAATCGGCTTCCCGGGTCCGGCGTACCCGCGCGGCTACAAGAACATGGGGTTGGATCGGCGTGAGCCGTTCGAGGTTGCCGACAGCGCGAACAGCGCCCCGAGAAGCGACGCGGCCCGATGAACATCAGCGCAAACCTGTCGTCGTATTCGAAGGTCCGTGCTCGTAACAACTCCGCGTGGTTGCTGCCGAAGGGTCCCGGTTTCCCGCATGCCTTGCGCGACGGCATGGCGCACTTCGGTGATGACGACGAAGTCGACGTCGTCATCGTCGGATGCGGGGCGGGCGGTGGCACCTTGGCGCAGCGTTTGGCCCGCGCACGGTGGCGGGTCGTCGCCTTGGATGCCGGGCCGTTTTGGGATCCCGAAACGGACTGGGTCAGCGACGAACGCGGGTCGCATTCGCTGTATTGGACTGATCCGCGACTGATCAGCGGTGCTGACCCGGTGCCGTTGGGTTCGAACAACTCGGGCCGTGGCGTCGGCGGATCGATGGTCCACTACGCCGGATACACGCCGCGCTTCCACCCCTCCGACTTCGCCACCCTCACCAACGACGGCGTCGGCGCCGACTGGCCGATCTCGTATGCAGACCTGCGGCCCTACTACGAACAGCTCGAACAAGAACTGCCGGTGGCCGGTCAGGACTGGCCGTGGGGGGACCCTCACGACTATCCCTTCCAAGCCCAGCCGGTGTCGGGTAACGGCGACGTCTTCATTACCGGGGCCGAGCGGCTCGGCATCGCGACGCGGGTCGGCCCGGTAGCGATCGCGAACGGCCGGTTCGGCAACCGGCCGCACTGCATCTACCGCGGCTTTTGCTTACAGGGGTGCAAAGTCAACGCGAAAGCGTCGCCGTTGATCACCCACGTGCCCGATGCGTTGGCGAACGGTGCAGAGGTCCGCGCCCACTGTCACGTTAGTTCGGTGCTGATCGACGACCGGACCGGACGAGCCGCGGGCGTCACCTATTTCAAGGACGGCGTCGAGCGCCGGCAGCGCGCGCGCCTCGTGGCGATCGCGGGGTACTCGATCGAAACGCCGCGGCTGATGCTCCTGTCGACGTCGAAGCGTTTCAAAGACGGACTATGCAACGACGACGGGCAGGTCGGTCACTACCTGATGGTGCAGGGAGCTCCGCAAACCGCGGGCCGCTTCGAGTCGGAGGTGCGGATGTACAAAGGTCCGCCGCCGGAGGTCAGCTCGGAGGCCTTCTACGAAACCGATCCGGCGGCCGCCTATAAACGCGGGTACGCGATCCAAACCGTCTCACCGTTGCCGATCACCTTCGCCGAGCACGTGATCGCGCAAGGACACTGGGGTGAGAATCTTCGCGAGTACATGCGCGACTACGTGCACTGGTCCTCACTCGGGGCACTGTGTGAACTACTGCCGCGGTATGAAAACAGCATCACCCTGGCCGACGAGGTCGATAAGCACGGTCTACCGGTGGCGAACTTCAGCTACTCAATGGGCGACAACGACAAGCAACTGATGGCCGCCGCCCAGTCAACAATGGAACAGATTCTTAAGGCTGCGGGTGCGACCGAGACGATGACGATCCAGCGGTTCGCCCACCTCGTCGGCGGTTGCCGGATGGCTACCTCGGCCCGCGACGGTGTCGTCGACGCCCATCAGCGGACCTTCGCTGTGCCGAACCTTTACCTGACCGATGGCAGCGTGCTGCCCACACAGGGATCGGCGAACCCGGCGCTGACCATCATGTCGTTGGCTGCCCGCGTCGCCGATCATCTGATCGCCGGTCAGCGCAGCGGTCCGCACCCGATAGCGGCTAGCCATGTCTGAGCCGACCCCGCGCAGTGACTTCGATGTCACCTCCGTCGACGTATCTGGTTACACGATCCCTACCGAACTTCCCGAGGCAGACGGAACCCTTGCCTGGGACAAGACCACCGTCGTCGTCGTCGAGGTTCACCTGCGCAACGCCGGGCGCGGCCTCGGCTTCGCTTACGGACACACCGCGATGGTCGAACTCATCAAGCAGACACTCATTCCACAGATCGTCAACCGCGACGTCCGTGACAGCACCGGCACGTGGTCGGCGATGGTGCGCGCGATCCGCAACCTTGGCCGCCCAGGCATCTGCTCGATGGCGATCTCCGCCGTCGACCTCGCGCTGTGGGACGCGAAAGCCCGCGCCATCGGCCAGCCACTGCACAAGCTGCTCGGCGCGATCCGCACCTGCGTGCCGATCTACGGCAGCGGAGGATTCACCACGTACTCGATGCCCGAGCTCGTCAAGCAGCTGGCTGACTGGGTCGGCGACGGCATCCCGCGGGTGAAGATGAAAATCGGCACTGATTGGGGACGCTCATGGCGCGCTGACCTCGCACGCATCGCCGCCGTCCGCGATGCCATTGGTGACGAGACCGAGCTCTTCGTCGACGCGAACGGCGGGTACGACCGGGTGCAAGCCCGCCGCCTCGGCGCGCAATTCGCCGGCGACTTCGGTGTCAGCTGGTTTGAGGAGCCGGTGAGTTCAGACGACCTGTCCGGGCTGCACGGTTTGGTCGAAGCACTTCCACTCGACGTCGCGGCGGGTGAGTACGGTTACGACCTCGACTACTTCCGGGACATGCTCGCCGCCGGCGCCGTCGACGTCCTGCAAGCCGACATCGGCCGATGCGGCGGGATCACCGAATGGCTTCGGGTTGCCGCGCTCGCGGCCGCCGAACATGTGCCCTACTCGGGACACTGCGGCCCGGCGATCCACCTGCACGCCGCGACGGTGCCGCCGAACCTTCGCCACCTCGAATATTTCCACGACCACGTGCGTGTCGAGACGGTGATGTTCGACGGCATCATCGCGCCCAGCGACGGGACCCTGACGCCATCGGACGCGCCCGGCAACGGCTACACGTTGAAGACCGCCGACGCCGCGCGATACCGCGTCGTCTAGCGCACACGGAGCACGTCAACGGGCTCGCTGCTTGGCGCGGGCAATCGCGAACGCCGCGTTGACCAGCGCGAGGTGGCTCAGGCGCTGCGGGCCGTTCCCCAGCATCTCCCGTGACTGCGGGTCCATCTGCTCGGCCGTCAAGCCGAGGTCGTTGCTCAGCCCCACGGCCTCGTCCAGCCGGTCAAGGGCAGCCAGGGCTGCAACCATCCAGAAGCTGCAGGTAAGGAACGCGCCCTCTTCCTGGCACATGCCGGTAACGGTAGATCAGAGGTCTCGCCGAGAGCTCGCGCTTCACTGCCTCCACGGTTCCGGCTAGCCGCTCTCCTCTATCGAACCCGTTCATCCCTGCCAGCAGGAGGGAAGCGTCGAGTTGGTCGCTGCCGACGAAGAACGCGTAGCTGCATTTGTCTGCTGACCAGCAGTGCTCGTTGACCCAGGCTCTGATGGACTCGCGTTCGGCGCGCCAGCGGTCGGCGTGGGTGGTGGGTAGCTGCCCGTGCTCGTGCAGCCGCGCTGCCCGGTCGAGCGCGACCCAGCAGCCGATCTTGGAGATGGTGTAGTGCTGCTGGTCATTGAGTTCCCAGATGCCCGAGTCCTTGGATCGCCAGGTTTCGCAGCAGCGGTCGGCGAGCGCGGATTCACCGCGTGCGCCGCGCCAGCGCAAGCACAACTGCGCCGACGACGCTGCCGACGACCCCGGCCGCGATCGGCGTCCGGCGCATCGACACCGCCGACCACGGATCCGTGGCGTGCGCCTGCGCGTCGAACATCCCGTGCGCACCACGGTCCTGTTCGTCGTCCTGCGCGTGGAAAACGTTGGAGCCGTAACGCGGGCCGTCCTGCTTCGTGGTCTGACTCTTCACCCCGGTCCTGCCCAGATACCAATCCAACAGTCCCGGTGCCAGCCGATTGCCGACGATTGTGCCCGCGGTCGACGCGCCGACCCACAGGTTGCGGCGCGGGTGGTCGGCCAGGTACCGCACAGCTCGGGCCGGCACCTCGGGCTGGAAGATCGGCGGCACCGGCATCGGATGTTCCTCGAACTCGCTGTCGTTCCAATCGAATTGCACAGTGTTTACGGCGGGCAGTTGCACCATGCACACCCGCACAGCGCTCTTCTCATGTTTGAGCTCAGTGATGACGCTCTCGGTAAACCCGACGAGGGCGTGCTTGGCTCCGCAGTACGCCGACTGCAACGGAATTCCGCGGTAAGCAAGCGCCGAGCCGGTCTGAACGATCACGCCCTTGTCACGCGGACGCATGCGCTCCAGCGCCACCCGAGTGCCATTAACCATGCCGAGATAGGTCACCTCGGTGATCCGGCGGAACACGTCGTCGTCGGTGTCCCAGAAAAACCGCAGCGAGCCAGAGAACGCGACGTTGACCCACAGCTCGATCGGGCCGAGTTCGCTCTCGATGTGATCCGCCGCGGACCGAACCTGGTCCAACGCGGCGACATCTGTGGCGACTCCAAGACCTGCGCCGCCGCGCTCGTGCACGTCTGCGACGGCGCCATCCAGGCCTGCCTGTCCGCGGGCCAGCACCCCCACGTCCCAGCCATGGTCAGCGAGCTCGCGGACGACGGCACGGCCGACCCCCGCGGAGCCTCCGGTAACGACAGCAACTCTGCGCTCGGTCATGCCTTCACATCCCTCCATGTTGCGTCTGAGAACTCGCTTGGGCGTGGCCGCAGCAACCAGCCGACGGCACCGAAGCCGACGGCCACGACGCTGTCCGTCAGAGCCGCCCGCCTCCACGAGCGCGACGTCGCGGCGAGCCCGAACCCGGTCAATGCGTGCAAGGTGTCGGCTCCGGCGCCGAGCTTGACAACCGCGTCGTCGGGCACAGCAAACGTTGCAGCGGCCTGAAGTACGTGCCGCATCCCGAGGACTCGCAGCACACCGACCGAATGCCGGCCCGTGTCGAACCTCCCACAGCAGCGGATCAACGTGCGGGGCACCGCGAGTTGGACGATGCCCCAGGCACCTCGCAGAAGCGCCAACATCCTTGTCGGTGCGGTCGCGCTACCCCTCTTACACGTGGGCCAACCCTGGCGCTGCGTCACCCATTGGGCCTACCCGAACACACGCGAATTACCCCCGGGAATCGTCGCGGTTGGTCAGCGGTTATTCTAGACACTTCCGAGCTCGTTCAGGCGGGACGTCACCGTTGTCAGGGATCGCGTGGCAGGACAGGCGACAGGGTCTCGGCCCGCTAACGCTGCCCATGGACAAGGGATTGTGCAGCCCCTTGCACTCGGTTGCCGCACACATTCTGCGGGTGGTGCCGTTCACGGACGGCCGGCCTGCTTTGACGACCAAGGACGAACTGAGTCAGCAGACCTCGATCGGAGAGGCGGCTGATTGCTTACGCCGGGCCCAGGCCCCAGCTGGCGGTGTGGGCCTGTCCGGGTGCCAGTCGGATCAGGTCTTGGCCGCTGCGGAATGCGTTGGGCGGGCACGTCATCGGTTCGACGCCCAGCCCGGTGCGCCAATGCGGGGCGGGTTGGGTGTGGGCGGTGTAGATCTCGATGTAGGGGTAGTTCTCGTCGACCCAAAGGGCCACCGCGCCGTGCTCTGGTGCCGACAGGTGGACCCACGCGAGCCCGTCGTTGTCGCGGGCGAGGTCGGTGAATGTGTAGTCGATGTTGCGCGTACCGATCTGTCGCGGGCTGCGGAAGTCGTAGGCCGATCCCTGCACGTCGGCCGACCCTGTCGGTAGGCCTCTTTCGTGGGTCGGCAACCACCGGGCGGCGTCCAGTTGCAGCTGACAATCGTCGATCAGGTGGGTGCCCAGGCTCAGGTAGGGGTGTTGGCCGGTCCCGTACGGGCAGGGCTGCGCGCCGATGTTGGTGGCGGTGGTGCGTACCGTCAGCCCGGCTCCGGTGAGCTGGTAGTCGACGCGCACGTCGAGGGTGAACGGGTAGCCCATCTGCGGGTGCAGGACGCTACCCATCACGACCTGGCTTTCGGCGTGCTGATGGCATGTCCAGTTTCGCCAGCGCCCAAAGCCGTGGATGGCGTTGTAGGCCTCGGGTTCGGTGAGCGGCACCTGGTAGTCGACACCGTCGAAGGTGTAGGCGCCGTCCTGGATTCGGTTGGGCCACGGGATCAACGGCAGACCCCGTGCGCCGGTGCACCGCTCCTTGCTGGGATAGCCGTCGAGCAGCTCACCTCTGGCGACGCCATAGCGGCGCAGCCCTCCGCCGACTTCGACCACCGTCGCGTGGTGCTCGCCGTGGCTGATCTGGAACTGTTGCCCGGACGGCGTCGCCGGGCTGGATCGGATTTCTTCCCCGGCCGTGGTTTGTCTCATCGGTCTGCTCGATTCTGTCCGTGACGATTCTGTCCGTGACGGTGCGGGTGTGCGGGTGTGCGGTTCGACTGTTCTTCCCCGCGACGCCGCAGTCCTCACCATGCGCGCAGAGCTGGAGCCGCGTTGCTTCGCCCAGCCTTTACTCTTTGGCTCCAAAGGCTTCGCCTGCACGGTCTCACGCGAAGACTCCTGGTGCCTTCCGTCAGCAACTCGTCTGTTTTGGCTGTCCCGACGCCGGGTACGGCGGCAGCAAGTAGAAGCTGTGACTTCGAGCGCGCGATGGCGCGTGAGGTCTGCTCGCCGCCGAATCGGGAGATGTGTGCCATGCCAACAGTCAGCGACTTCGTCGTTCAACGCGTCAGGCAGTGGGGCGTGACGCGGGTGTTCGGGTTTCCCGGCGACGGAGTGGGCGAGCTTGACGGCGCGCTGGGTCAGGCAGAACACGACGGCCGAGGCCTCCGCTACATCCGACCCACCCATGAAGAGATATGTGCACTGATGGCAGTGGCACACGCCAAGTTCACCGGTGAGGTGGGTGTGTGTATCGCGACGTCGAGCCCTGGGGCGTTCCATCTGATCAATGGCCTGTACGACGCCAACATGGACAACCAACCGGTTGTCGCCATCGTGGGCCAGCAGGGCTTGAACGCGCTGGGAACTTTCAATCAGCAGGAGAGCAACCTCGAGCGCACCTTCGCCGACGTCGCCGCCTATGTGCAGACGATCGTCTCGCCACAGCAGGCTCAAGCGGTGATCGACACTGCGTTTCGCACCGCACGCGTTCGACTGGCGCCGACTGTCATCATCATTCCGCACGACGTTCAGGCCATGGAGATGGAAGAACCCTCGGTCGCGACATGGGTGTCGCGCTCGAGTGCGGTCGCGCCCTCGATCGCCATCACGCCGCCCCAGAGCGAGCTCATCAAGGCGGCCGAGATCATCAACAGCGGCTCGAAGGTCACCTTCCTGGTCGGTCATGGCGCCAACGGCGCCACCGACGAAGTACTCGAAGCGGCGCGTCTGGCCGGTGCCGGCATCATCACCGCGCTGCGCGGAAAGCAGGTGGTTCCCTCGGACATCGCCTTCCACTCCCAGCAACTCGGACTGCTGGGCTCGCGACCGAGCTCAGACCAGATGGCCGACTGCGACACGCTCGTTCTGCTCGGCACCAACTACCCGTACGGCCAGTTCCTGCCCAAGACCGGCCAGGCCCGAGCGATCCAGGTCGACCTCAAGCCAGAGCAGATGGGCCTTCGCTACCCCACCGAAGTCAACCTCTGGGGCGACGTCAAAGCGACCCTGACCGCGCTGATCCCGCACCTGCAGGCCAAGACCGATCTCAGCTGGCAGAACACGGTCGTCGAGGGCATGCGCGAGTGGGAAAAGGAGATGGAAGCCCAGGCGATGCTCACGTACCCGGATGGCGTGAACCCTCGGCGCGTCTATCACGAGCTGAACAAGCGGCTGCCACCGAACGCCATCGTGACCGCTGACGCCGGCACGACCGCAGACTGGTACGGACATCACATCCGGCTTCGCCGCGGCATGATGGGCGACCTTTCCGGCCGGCTGGCGAGCATGCTCGCGTCGATGCCGTATGCGGTAGCGGCGAAGTTCGCCTATCCAGACCGGCCGGTGATCTGCACGATCGGCGACGGCGCGTTCCAGATGCTGGGCATGAACGAACTCATCACCGTCAAGAAATACATGGCGCAATGGAGCAATCAGCAGTTCATTGTTCTTGTGCTACACAACGACGACCTCAACCAGGTGTCGTGGGAGATGCGCACCGAAGACGGCAATCCGGTCTGGCCGACATCTCAAGACATCCAGTCGGTCGACTACGCGGGCTGGGCGGAACTGCTGGGCTTCTCCGGCATCCGCGTCAGATCTGACGACGAGGTCCAGGCCGCATGGGACACCGCCTTTGCCAACCCGGGTATCACCCTCATCGATGCCTACACCAGCAAGAACATCCCGCCGCTACCGCCACACGTCACCCGGAAACTCGTCATCAACACCGCCAAAGGTCTCCTCAAGGAGGGTCCCGCCGCCGCCGGCCCGCTTCGTGACTCAGCCGAGGCAGCCCTGTCCGAAGGACTCGAACGGGTGAAGTCGGCACTGCACATCGGTGACGACTCAGATCGGTAGGCCAAGACTCGCGCACGTATGAACGCCGGAAACACCGTTTACGAGATAGACCCGAAACACCGTTTACGAGATAGACCTGCGGTAGATGCGGATATCGATCCTGACGCGGGTGGCCGAGTTCGCGATGCTCTGGCGAGGAGCGAGGTAGGCCTTTCTGGCTTTTGGTACGTGGATCTTGTGCTGTTTGGGTTGCTGGGGTTCTGGGACACTGTCGGCTATGCAGGTCTTGGTGACGGGTGCGTCCGGTTTCGTTGGCGGTCGACTGTGTCGTTCGTTGGTCGGTGGGGGTCATTCGGTGCGGGCGATGACGAGGCATCCGGCGTCGTATCAGGGTGCGGGTGATCCGGTTTTCGGTGACGTGAGCAATGCGGCGTCACTGCATTCGGCGTTGGCTGGATGCGAAGCCGCCTATTACTTGGTGCATTCGTTGGGCAGTTCGACGTTCGAGCGTGATGACGCGGACGCCGCTCGCCTGTTTGGAGCGGCGGCCAGCGAAGCGGGTCTCGAGCGGATCATTTATCTCGGTGGGCTGGGCAGGGATGACGATGATTTGTCAGCTCATTTGCGCAGTCGTCGAGCTGTCGAGCGGTTGCTTCGTGAGGCTGGTGTGCCGGTCACGGTGCTGCGGGCCGGAATCATTATCGGCCACGGCAGCATCTCGTGGGAGATCACTCAGCAGCTCGTCGAGCATCTGCCAGTAATGGTGACGCCGCGGTGGGTGCGGACTCGGACGCAGCCGATCGCCGTCGCTGATGTGGTCCGATACCTCGTGGGGGTGTTGGACGCTGGTGATGCGCTAGGACGAACGTTCGAGATCGGCGGTCCCGAGATCATGCGCTACATCGACATGATGCGCCGGGTCGCGGTCATCGAAGGCCGCCACAACCTGGTGCTGCCAGTGCCCATCCTCTCGCCGGCCCTATCGGCGAGATGGCTCTCACTGGTGACCAATGTCGACACCAGGACCGGGCGGGCGCTGATCGACTCGATGACCAACGAGGTCATCGTGCATGACAACACGATCCGAGAACTGCTGCCATTCGAACCGATGGGCTACGACGAGGCTGTGCTTGCGGCATTGGGCGAGCGGGCTGCGGCGGCCCGCGCGTGAAACTCTCAATCGCGAGTCGCCACCTGTGGACCTTCGCGACCGTTGCGCTAGGCACCGCGCTGCTTGGTAGGTCGATGTCTAGCAGAGCAGGTTCGCGTGAGTTCTACGCCTTGACGTTTGGCGTGGCTGGCACCTGGCTTGCGGGAGGCTTGGCGACGGGGCCGGTGCCGCTGGCTAGCGAGCAGTCACGTCGCAACGCGGCCCGGGAACTGCTTGTTGTACCGGTGGCTGTGGGATCGGGCATGTTCGCACTGTTTTACCTAGCTGCACTGGCCGCCAGCCGCGTACCTGAGCTGGACAAGGCGTTGACTAGCGTCCTGAAGTACGCCGACGAAGGCTCGACGCCGTTGGTGCTGTCCACGACGCTGGCCAATGCAGTCGCCGAGGAGGTTTTCTTCCGGGGCACCCTGTACACAGCAGCTGATCCCCATCGCGCGGTCGCGGTGTCCACCTCCGGGTACGTGCTAAGCACCACCGCGACCCGTAACCCCGCCCTGGTCCTCGCCTCTGCGGTCATGGGCACCGTCTTCGCCCTGCAACGCCGCAACACCGGCGGCGTCCTCGCTCCGACCGTCACACACCTAACGTGGGCTGCGCTGATGCTGCGCTTCCTACCGCCGCTGTTTCACCCTCGATGCCAACTCAGCCAACAGGTTTTGTATTCGACGAAGTAGTTCGCTGTATCGACCAGCTCATCGGCACGACCGAGCGTGCGTCACAGAGGCAGTTTCGGATGTCCGGAACCGGCCGTGGGTGCGTTTGTGGCGACGAGCGAACACCCTCGGCGGGCGATCATGGTGATGCCGAGGGTTGCGGTGATGCTTGCGGGGCTTTCAGCCAGTTCAGCGCAGTGACCAGGCCCGGCCGCAATACCCCATAGGTGTGGCCGCCAGGCCGGGTCGACCAGGTCACCGGGATTCCTCGCTGTTGCAGGGTGTCCCGCAGGCGCTCCATGGGTGTGAGCGCACTGCGATCCGAGGTGCCGCAGATCATGTCGATCCGGGTCGGTGGTGACGGCGTTAGCCTCGCGGCATACACGTCGGGGCTGTTCGCGGTAACGACCGCGGCCAGGTCGCTGCGGTGACCGAACAGCGCCCTCATGCCGCCGCTGGGGGTGGGAAGGGTGAAGCCGGACATGTCGATGATCGAGCCGAAGATGTCACGGTGGCGAAGCCCAAGGTTCAGTGCGCAGTACCCACCGGCTGACATGCCTGCCAGGGCGCGGGCGGCTGGCTCGGCCACCGTGCGTAGCTGGTGGTCGATGGCTGGCACCAGATCCTTCACGACGTAGGTTTCGACAAGCATGTGGGCGCCGTCGACGCATTCGGAGTCATCCAGCCAGTTGCGGCTCAGGTGCGGTATCACCAGGACTTGTGGGTGACCGGCGCGCGCGGCAGTCAGACCGGCGGTTGCTGCGCCGCCGCCGCGAAGCCAGTCCACCGGCATGCCGGGCGAGCCGTGCAGCAAGTAGACGACGGGAAATCGTTCGTCGGGATTGCTGAAGTATTGCGGCGGCAAGTACACCAGGGCGTGCCGCGCATCAAACCCAACCCCAACGTCGCTGATGGTCAAGGTGACAACCGCGCCGCGAGCTCGGCCCGCAAGGATGCCCGACACGACCCGCGGCCAGGGCACGGCCGGGGAGCTGGCGACGCCGCCCGGGACCGCGGTGAGCGAGGGGACAGCAGTCGGCGTGCTGCTCTCGTGCGCCGGGCTTGCTGAGGTACCTGTGCCGTGCCGAAACGTTCGACCGGTGGTGCGTACGCACGTACGGGAGGATGGGCGTCGTGTCGGTGCGGCTGATCTATGTGGTGATGGTTCGGGTGTTCGGGT
>OLLJ01000030.1_pt1 | contig 34049 bp, 30 predicted proteins | sample 1604521 | NCBI WGS metagenome assembly OLLJ01 (sample SAMEA104055714, study PRJEB20765) | soil metagenome | isolation source: soil
CTCTGCGCGGCGGCGACATCTTGGTGCAGCATCCGTACGATTCGTTCGCCACCAGCGTGCAGGCGTTCGTTGAGCAGGCGGCCTCTGATCCGAGTGTGTTGGCGATCAAGCAGACGCTCTACCGCACCAGCGGTGACTCACCGATCGTCGATGCGCTGATCGACGCGGCCCGTGCTGGCAAGCAGGTGTTGGTGCTCGTCGAAATCAAGGCTCGCTTTGACGAAGAGGCCAACATCCGCTGGGCTCGCAAGCTCGAACAGGCCGGCTGCCATGTCGTGTACGGGTTGGTTGGCCTGAAGACGCACTGCAAGCTGTGCCTCGTCGTGCGCCGCGAATCTGATGGCTCGCTGCGGCGCTACGCCCACCTCGGTACGGGCAACTACAACCCCAAAACTGCGCGCATCTACGAAGACGTCGGGTTGCTGACTGCTGACGCGGCGGTTGGTCGCGATGTCGCCGACCTGTTCAATCATCTGTCGGGCTACACCAGACCTGAGCCCTACCAAACGCTGCTGGTGGCACCTGACACGATGCGGCCCGAGCTCGCGTTGATGGTGCGTCGCGAGACCGCGAACGCGGCCGCTGGTTTGCCGAGTGGCATCACGATGAAGCTGAATAGCCTGGTCGACGAAGAGTTGATCGACGATCTCTACGCGGCCTCACGCGCCGGTGTGGCCGTCGACCTCGTCATCCGCGGTATGTGCGCGTTGCGACCTGGTGTGCCGGGTCTGTCGGACAACATTCGGGTACGCAGCGTGCTCGGCCGCTTTCTTGAGCACTCGCGCATCCTGCGGTTCCGCGCCGGCGGTGACGACGAGTACTGGATCGGCAGCGCCGACCTCATGCACCGCAATCTCGACCGAAGAGTCGAGGCGCTCGTGCGGGTCTCTGACCCTGAGTCGCGGCGCATCCTGGCCGGAATTCTCGATGGCGCAATGTCGGCCGGGGTTGCTGCATGGGAACTCGCGTCCGACGGTAGGTTCACTTATGTGCGCGGTGCCGATCTGCAGGCGGAGCTGATCAAAGCTCATCGGCTCGCGCAGGTGTACGGCCCTGCCGACATGACTGCGACCGACATGACGGCTGACGGGTCGGCCGTCGTCTGATGGGGGCGTCAACCGAGCGCCGGATCGAAGCCGCCGGGGGCGTGTTGTGGCGACCGTCGAGTTCCGGTGAGCCTGAGGTTGCGTTGGTGCATCGCCCCAAGTACAACGACTGGTCACTGCCGAAAGGCAAACTGAATCGGCTCGAGCACCCGGTGGTCGCGGCCGTGCGCGAGGTTGAGGAAGAGACCGGCTTCAAGGGCCGTCCGGGCCGGTCTCTCGGCGAGATTCACTATCTGAAAGACGGCATACCCAAGCGGGTCAGCTACTGGGCGATCGAGGCAATCTCCGGCGAGTTCGGCGCTAACGACGAAGTTGACGACATCAAATGGCTGCCGCCGGCCGAAGCCCTTCTCCAGCTCCAACCCGACCGCGACCAGCCCATCGTCGAGGCGTTCGTATCTGACGCCCGCGCAACGACGCCATTTGTCATCGTGCGGCACGGGAGTGCCGGAGAGCGATCGTCGTTCAACGGCGACGACGACCAGCGCCCGCTCGACGACGCGGGTCGGCGACAAGCACTCAACCTGGTAGCGGTGCTCGAAGCCTTCGGTGTCGAAAGAGTTGTTACGGCTGACGTCGTGCGTTGCCGCGAGACCGTCGAGCCGTTTCTGTTTGTGCGCCGGTTGGCAGCAGAGACCGAGGCGTTGTTCTCAGAATCGGGCTACGCGACCAAACCCGAACGCGCGGCCGAGCGTCTCGTGACCTTGCTCAGCGGGCCGGCCACGGCGGTGTGCAGTCAAGGCAAAGTCATACCGGCCCTCTTGCAACGGGTCTGCGCGCAGTTGAGTGCGCGCGCAGTGTGGGACGGCACCGTCGCCAAGGGTGGTTTCGTCGTGCTCAACATCGCCGGCGAGCAGAAGAGTCCGGTCGCGTCGGTCGATCGCTACCGCCCAGTCGCCTGAGCAGCCGCTAGTACGTGCGAATGACGGACGTCGGTCCCATCACGATGACGGGATCGCGCGCCGGGTCGAGCCATCGCAGGATCTCAAGCACGTTCGACTGCGCGACCGACACGCAACCCGCGGTCGGATCTCCCGTGCTCACGTGCAGGAAAATCGCGCTTCCCTTGCGCGGCACGACTGGTGACATGTTGAAGTTGATGACAGCGGCGTACGCGTAGGGGCGCGCAAATCCGCTGGACGCAAGGTGCTCGCCGCTGAGCGCCGCGTTCTCTTGCCAGGAGTTGTAGTACGGCGACGCGTTGTCATCAACCCAGACCGACTGCACATCAGGTTGGCGATACGGGAACTTCACCCCTGGGCTCGGCTGCTGACCGAACATCGTGCCGAACGAATACTTACCCGTCGGGGTCGTGCCGTCACCTTCCGTTCGATTCGCCGAGAACCCATGCCGGCCGATCAGCGACGCCATCGGCGCGAACACGGCGTGCCAGCCGCCGGCGTCCTTCTCGAAGGTCTGCACAGTCGCGGCCGTCGACGACCAGCTACTCGACGTGACGATCACCACCTGTTGTGCGTTACCGACATCGGCGAGTTGGGTGACGAGCAGCGGGGCCGGCGGTGGTGGCGGGGTCGCGGTGGGCGGCGGACGGGTCGGGGCGGGCGTTGCCGCCGCCGACGGTTTTGCTGGCGTGACGGACGGCGGTGGCGGCGTGCTGGCGGCCGGGCTGGTCGCAGCAGTTTGAGCCTCGATGCTGCTAGCCACGGCACTGCTGGCGACCGCGCTGTTAGCCGCGGCGCTCGCGGCTGTGACGCTGCCCGGCGCTGGCGCTGCCGATGACGCTGCGGGTGCGGTCGCGGCAGCGGTGCGATGGCCGCCCGTGGTGCACGCGACCAGGCTCGTTCCGCAGATCGCTGCGCAGACCATCAGTGCGCTCAGACGCACTGCTCGCGGGTGGCCGGCCATCTGACCAGGCTAACCCGGCCCGGCCCGGCCCGGCCCGGGCCGCCGTCCGCCCCGCCGTCCGCCGGTTCCTCGAACCATCGGAGTGTTGGCGTTGCTATAGCACCCGTAACACTCCGATGGTTCGAGCCATTCAGCTTGCGGTGCGCGTAGCAGACCGACACGATCGTTGTCGTGACCTGGACAGCGCCGGCGGTGGAGCGAACCGAACCGCCAACCGTGAGCGACGAACGCACCTCGCTGCAGAGCTGGCTCGACTATCACCGCGCCACCTTGTTGTTCAAGTGCGCGGGCCTGTCCGCTGAGCAGTTGGTGCTGCGACCGTCACCGCCGTCGTCCTTGTCGTTGCTGGGTTTGGTGCGGCATATGGCCGAAGTTGAACGCTCGTGGTTCAGGAGACGCTTCGCTGGAAACGCGGAGCTTGGCCTTATCTATTGCACCGATGAGTTCCCGGACGGCGATTTCGATCTCACCGACTCGGACCATGCCGAGGCGGATTTCGCCACGTTCGATCGCGAGGTGGTCCTTGCGGACGAGGCAGCTGCCGACGCGTCTCTTGAGGACACGTTCACGCATCCGACGCGGCATACCGTGCATGACCTGCGGTGGGTGTACACGCACATGATCGAGGAATACGCGCGGCACAACGGCCACGCTGACATCCTGCGCGAACAACTCGACGGCAGCACCGGCGACTAGGTCGCCCAGGGTTCGGCGACCTCAATGATCTCGGCACCCTCGGCTTCGTCGCCATCGACGTCGCGCCTATCACCCGCCCGTACGCGGTTGCGCGACGTTGCGAAGAAACAGCCGACCAAGATGAGCGGGAAGCCGATCGCAATGCCGGCGGTGAAGGGCTCGTTCAGAAGCAGGACGCCGAGCAGCAGGGCAATCGCCGGATTGACGTAGGTGATCACGGTCGCCCGCGCGGGCCCGACCTCGGCGATCAGCCGGAAAAACACGATGAACGCGAGCGCCGTGCAGACCAATGCCAGCCCAAGCACCGACCAGATGACCTTGGCACTGAGGTGGCTCGGCCACTCGGTAGCGGCGACCGGTGCGTACCCGATGGCGGCGAGCCCCAGCGACGCAGCGACCACGCCGAGCGTGGGCAGGTCGGAAAGGTGCCGGGAGATCAGGATCGGTCCGGTGGCGTAGCCGACAGCCGTTATGCCGATGGCCACCACGGCCCACGCGTCGCTGCCCTTCACATCAACACCGACGAGCACCGCGACACCGGCGAGCCCAACCAAGAGGCCAGCCAATCGGCGCCCATCGAGTTTGTCTTGGTCGTTCTTGCCGCTCATCGCGATGGCCACCGCGCCAATCAGGGGCACCGACGCGACCAGCAGACCGGCCAACGAACTCGACAGGCGCTGCTCAGCCCGCGACAGCAAGTACCAGGGCCCGGCGATCTCGACGACGGTGTAGACCAGCAGCAGCTGCCACTTCGCGAGCAGGGGGCGGAGCAAGCCGCGGTGAGCGGCAATGGGCACCAGCAGCACGGCGGCGATGGCCGTTCGCGCAAAGACAAGCGTGCCCGGCGTGAGATCGCGCAGCGCCACTTTGATGAGCAGGTACGGGATGCCCCAGATGACCGACATGGCGATGAAGAGCAACCAGCCTCGCCGCGACATCTGGCGCCTCACAATCGGTGGCGTGCCCTGATTCGACCAGGACGCCGATCCCTACCCTCTCATGGGTCGCCGACAGTGCGCTCGCGGGTTTCGGCTGTGACGTAAGGGAATTCGGCCTTCGTGAAGGCGTGGCTGAACGACACCGTTCAGTGAGCCAACCGCACAAGCGCGACTAGGAGACGCGCAAGACCTCTTCGAAAGTGGTCTCGCCACGCATGGCCTTCTCCAGTCCTGCGGTGCGCAGCGTCATCATGCCGTTGGCGAGTGCGGCCGCGGCCACCGCACCTTCGGTGGGTGATTTGAGCAGCACCTCGCGCACAGCCGAATCGACGGGCAAAACTTCGAAGATGCCGATCCGGCCCTTGTAGCCCGAGCCGCTGCATTCGTGGCAGCCGGTGCCGCGTCGCGGCGTACTGCCCATGATCTCCTCGGGCTTGATGCGAAGCCGATCGAGTAGTTCGGGTGCCGGCTGGTAGTTCACTGCACATGCTGTGCACGGTCGTCGGACGAGCCGTTGCGCAACGACCAAACTGAGCGAAGACGCGACCAGAAACGGTTCGACGCCCATGTCGACCAAGCGGGTAACCGCCGCGGCCGCGTTGTTCGTGTGCAGCGTCGACAGCACGAGGTGGCCAGTGAGCGATGCTTCGAGCGCAAGGCTTGCGGTCTCGCCGTCACGGACCTCACCGACCAAGATGACGTCGGGGTCTTGCCGCAGTACCGAACGCAGCCCACGGGCGAACGTCAGGCCGGCCCGCTCGTGGATCTGCACCTGAGTGATACCAGGCAACTGGATCTCGACCGGGTCTTCGAGGGTGATCACGTTCTTGTCGCGAGTGGCCACCTGGCCCAGCACGGAGTACAACGTGTTGGTCTTGCCGGACCCTGTCGGCCCGGTGATCAGCACGAGCCCTTGCGAGGCGGTGGTTGCTTCGAGCAGTTCCTTCAGCTGGATGGGTTCCATACCAGTGCTGTCGAGTGACGTCATGCGCTCGGAGTCGGGGAGCAGCCGGACGACGATCTTTTCGCCGTGCACCGCCGGTAGCGAGCTGACCCGGGCGTCGACGGTAAGACCGTTGGCGGCAATCTTCATGCGGCCGTCTTGCGGTAACCGTCGCTGTGCAATGTCCATACCGGAGACAATTTTGAGTCGACTCACCAATGCCGCCGCAGCTCCCTTAGGAACGCGGGTGACGTCGCGCAGTACGCCGTCAATGCGGTGCCGAATCCAGATGCCGTCGAGTTGTTGCTCGATGTGAATGTCGCTCGCGCCCAGGCGCACGGCGTCCGAGAGCAAGTCGTTGACCAGCTTCACCGTCGGGGCTTGATCGGCGACCTTGGCCAGCATCGCCTCTTCGAGCTGCTCGTCGACGGCGTGGTCGTCACTGAGCTTCAACATCGCGCCGGCGTCAGCGCCCATCGACCAAATGCGCGCGATGTGCTCTTGAATCATCGTGTCTGTTGCGACGACCAGCGAAAGCGTGTGCGAACCGGTGTAAGCCCGGACGTCGTCGAGTGCGACCACGTTCGTCGGGTCGGCGGTGGCGATGCGCAGGCCATCGATGGTGCGACCGAGCACGAGTACCCGCGCCCGCTCGGCAACCTGTCGTGGCAGCAACCGCGCGACTTCCATCGGCACCGAGAGATCGCCGCCGTCGAGAAGTTCGAGCGCTAGCAGTTCGGCGAGCGCTTCTGCAATTTGGCGTTCGGTCAGGAAGCCCATCTCGACGAGGAGCTTGCCGAGTCGCTTGCGGTCCTTCCCGACCAGCTTGTGCTGTTCGGTCAGCGCCTCCTCGAGCTGTTCGCGAGTCAGCAGGTCGCGCTCGAGGAGAACGTCGCCCAGCCGGCGCCGGTCAGGTTGGGTGACAGGCGGTGTCTCGGTCGCGTCAGCAGTCATCGTTCTCCCTTGGTCCACGCCGGCCTGTTCGGCCGCCGCGAAGGAGAACTAAGCCTTTTGGCTCAACTACATCCTGGTGATCCGCTGGCTCAACTACATCCCGGTGATCCGCTGGCTCAACAATGACGACTGCTACTTCCGGGGTGCCACCAGGTAGCCCACCGGCGCCACGTGCCCGTCGGCGGCGAATCCCCAGGTCAGCAGCGACTGCACCTCCGGCCAAAAGTTGGGCAGGTCGCGCATCACCGCAACGATGATCGTGTGCTTGCCCCGCGTCGCCGCGCCGACGAAGCTCCCGCTGGCGGCGACCGTGTAGCCGTTCTTGCCACCGACCATGCCTGGGTAGGTCGTGAGCAAACGGTCGTGCGAATAGATCCGATACGACTGCCCGTTGCCCAGCGGGAACACCGCGCTGCGCAGCGAGAGGTAGTGCCGGAAGCTCGGCATCGCCAAGCCGGCGCGAAAGATCAAGGCAAGATCGTAAGCGGACGACGTTTGGCCGGGCGCGTCGAGCCCGTTCGTTGTGCGGGCCACGGTGTCCGTCGCCCGCAGGTGAAGAGCCTCAGCATTCATGCGGTTTAGGGTGGTTTTGAGGCCGCCGCCGGCGTCCGCGATCGAGACCGTGGCGTCGTTGCCCGACATCACCAACATCGCGGCGAAGAGGTCACTGACCCGATACCGCGCACCCGCGATGACGCCGACCTGTGTTCCGTCGGTGTTCGCCGCGGTGACGCTGCCTTTGACGACGCTGGCCGGGTTGAGCCGCGGCAACATCGTGACCGCGGTCAGGATCTTCAACGTGCTCGCGGGAGCCAGCCGTCCGTGTGCGTCCCGCGCCGCCAGCACTTGCCCCGTGGTCGCGTCAGCGACGATGAACGCGGTGGCGGTGGTGGCTGGTAACGCCGGAACCGTGGCCGGGCGGTTGACCACCGTGCCTCGAGCGGCGAGCAACCCGCCGCCGACTACAGAAGCGGCATCGGACGTGCCTTGCGCAGCCAAACCGGTCGCACTGACAACAAGTGCCGTCGTGGCGACCAGGGATGCGCGCGCCATGACGCGCCGGGGAAGTGAACGCATGACCTCATGGACGGTAGCCCGCGCCGCCGCATTTGTCCTGTAAGCGCTCACTCCCCCGGCGTCCCCCCGGCGCGTCGGTCGAGCTAGTTCTCGTCGTCCTGCGATCGAGCGGAGTCGCCAGCGGCGAGTTCCTTGTCCGCCGCCGACGTGCCGTTGCCGATGGATGCGAGGTCTTTGTTGACCTCAGCAAGCGTGCTCGCGGCTGCTGCTGAGCCAGCTGCACCCGCGGGCGCCGCGGTCGGAACGGCTGCCGCCGGCGTCGGGCCGGTGACCGCATCGGCTGTCGCCGGTGTCGCGTCGGCTGGCGCCGGCGCCGAAGGCACGACGATGGCGGTGTCAGGTGCCACCGAGCCAGCGGCGGCGGTGGGCGCGGTAGTGCCGCTCTGGGGGTTGCTGGTCGCGGTGTGGCGGGGCGAGCAGCCGGTGGTCAGCGCCACGAGAACCGTGACGCCGACCACCGCCAGACCGGCCTGACGTCGGATCACTTGAGCGCCTTGGTCACGGTGGTGATGTCCGCGCGGGCGGTCTTCACGTCGTTGCGGCTGGTGGCAAGCGAGGCGCGAGCCGGCGAGAGCAGCGCGTGGTTGGCGTCGTACTGGGCGGGCGTGTAGGCCAGCACGGTCGCCGACAGTCCGCTGGTCGCGGCACCGATCGCGGTGATCTGGGTCGCCAGATCAGCCATCGCGGCCTGCACCTCGGGCGTGTTCTTGCCTGAGTCCACGCCGGCGAGGAGCGCAGCCAACTTGGTCTGCGCATCGGTGAGCTTCGGCAGGACGACGCCGGTGATGCTGTCGGCGGCGGCGGCGGCGGCGAAGTGCACCTGCGGCAGCGCGAGTGCGAAGACGCGGTAGCCGGTGAAGATGGTGCGGTAGTCGGTCGCGGCCTGCTTGGCCGTGGTGTCCGCAGCGATCGTCGTCCCGAGGGCGGTAAGGCCTGAGACGTCGCCGTTCAAGGTGGCCAGCAACGTGGTCTTGTCGCCGGCCGAGATCACGCTGCTGTTGTTGATGCCGTTGATCGCGACCGAGATGGCGGAGAGCCTGCGGGTGATCGCCGCCGCCGCCTTGGCCTGGATTGCGGCCAGGTTGTCGCCGTGTGCCGGGGCGGCCGACGGCGATGCTGTGGAGGTGGTCGAGGTCGTCGAAGCCGTGTCCGCCAATGCGGTACCCGCCACACCGACGAGGGTGACGGCTGCGACGGCGAGGCCGGCCGTCGCCGTAGTGATGCGGTTCATGGTGTGCTCCTTGGAGGCTGGGCTCATGCTGACTCCTCCGTTATCGAGCTTCCAGGTCAGGCGTTGTATTGGCGTTCTGTTCGGGTCAGGTAAGGGCCGATTGCACGCTTCCAGTGGATGTCCGCGGTCGATGTGCGCTGTTTGATGGCGCAGTGGGCCGCCGAAACCTCTATAGCCCGCCGTCCGCCTGCCGATGGGGGGTGGCGATCAAGTCTTGGAGGCACTGTGACGAGCCTGGCACCCGTGGTGTTGACGACGGCGGCCGACCTTTTCTGGCACGCGTCTGACGCGCTGCTGATGGTCGTCGACGGCAACGAGCGGATAGTTTCGGCCAATCCCGCAACCTGCGCCGCCCTCGACCTCGCCGAGTCGGACGTGCACGGCCACGAGGCGCTCAGCGTCGTGGTCCCGCGTGACGTCCCTGAGTTTCGCCGAGCGCTTCGCGACGCGATCCGCTCCGGCTTGCCGTTCGCGCACGAGCATGAGCTGCCGCTCCTCGTTCAGCACGGACGCCGAAGTGTGGCGTGGTCGATCAGCCGCATGTCGGAGTCGCCGGTTCTCGTCGCCTGCGTGGGCGTCGACGTGACCGTGACCCGCAACGAGTTCGACGTCTTGCGCACGCGCGCGATCACCGACGAACTGACCGGCCTGCCGAATCGCGCCGGGTTGCTCGCGCACCTGGCCGGCATGGAGGGTAGCGGCGCGTCGGTCGTGTTCTGCGATCTCAACGGCTTCAAAGCCGTCAACGACACCCATGGCCACGCCGCCGGCGACTCAGTGCTTGTGCAGATCGGACGCCGATTGAAGCGGACCGTACGTGGCGAAGACTTCGTTGCCAGGTTGGGTGGGGACGAGTTTGTGATCGTGGTGCCACCTGATCCGAGTTCGGACTTTGAGGCTCTCGCCCGGCGTCTGCTGCGGGCCACCGACCAGCCGTTGATCTTGCCCGGCCCGGTCGTCGCCCAGGTCGGAATGTCGATCGGTGTCGCCGTCCTGGACATTGGTGCCGACGCCGCAACTGTGCTTGCCCACGCCGACCACAACATGTACCTGATGAAGTCGCGCCACACTACCCGCGCGACCGGTGCCGGCGATCTGGTCGTGGAGACCGCCGAGTCCGCAGCAGCTCGGTAGCTCGACCGCGACTCCCACCTGTCGTGCGCCGTCACCCTTGGTCGTAGCTGCCCGACCGTGTCGGTCAGGCGAACCACGCCATCGCCTCGCCGTGGCCGCGTGTCCAGGCAAGCGGCCTGCCGTCGAGCGCGAGCACGTTGTGCATGCCGTCGTTCGGCGGCGGTGGCAATCCGTCGTAGGTCAATACCGTCGGCGCCTCGACCGCAACCCGGTGCCCGCGAAGCCCGCTTGCCAGTCGGGTGAATGCGACACGGCGCGCCGCGGGCACCTGATAGAGCACGGAGGTGTGGAAGACGACCAGCGTCGCATTGGGCGGCGCTTGCGCCGCGAGAGCCTGCAGGTCGTCCACGAGGTCTCCCCGGATCAGTTTCGGCGGGTCGGCGGCGACGATGGCGGCGGCCTCTAGCAGCCGGTCGCGACGATGCTGGTGTTCAGGCCAGATCAGCGCATGCAGCCAGGCGAGGTCCTGTGGGTCGGTTGCGTCGAGCGGGTTCAGGTCAAGCCCGGCCCGCCACACCACCTCAGGCAGCCGCGTCGGTGGCTGCGTTCCGGTGAGTGCGCAGTTGAGAACCGGTCCGCGCGATCCGACCTGGTGGTCGCCGTAGCGGTACGCATACCGGTCTGGGTAAAGGTTGATTCCGGCGGAGGCGCCAACCTCCAACAAGGCGATGGGTTGCGGCAGCGAGGCCAGCACCGGGAGTAGTAGCGCACACCGTCCTGCCTCATTGGTCTGGGTGGAACGAGAACACAGTTCCGCCTTGACCGGCGGCCAGTTCGCCACCGTGAAGTCGTGGAAAGCGACGGCATCATCGACCCGGCCACCGAGCAGACGTACTACCGCCAGCAGCAGGTTGGGCTGCCGTTTCGGTGGAGGCAACGTCTCGAGTAGCGCCAAGATTGTCGCGTCATCGGCGATCGCGAGCGAGAGTCGCTCGTACATCGGCGACACACCCCGAGCCTCAGCTGCGAATTCGGCGTACACCGATGCGACGGTCACCGCGCGATGGTCGCATAGCTGGCCAACGTGCCTGGCGTAGTTGCCCGTGCACAGTCATTCAGTGAGTCTGGCTCGTCCGCGCGGTCTTGCGCATTGGGGCGCCGCTTCGGGGTCGGCGGTGATGTCGCCAGCGCGGCGCGAGTTACGCGCGCTGTGCCTGGTCTGGTGCGACTCCGCCGACATCGATCAGATCGCGGCGCCGACCGAGCGCGCTGAGCCGGAGCATGGCGGGGATCAGCATCGCCGAGCCGCAGAGGATCCAGAGGGCAGACCGGGTACCCACTGCCGTCGCGACGAACCCGGCGCATAGTGCGCCGACCGGTATCGCGCCCCAAGACACGAACCGTACGGTCGCCACCACGCGCGACAGTAGTTCTGGTGGGGTCTCGAGCTGCCGAAACGTGCGTGTCGTGATGCTGAGCACGACGACGCCGGCACCGAAGCCTGCGTTGCCCACCGAGAACGCCAGCATGCCTACTGGTCCGGCGCCGACGGGAACGAGCAGAGCGAAGAGGCCACTGAAGGTGCCCGCGACGACCAGCGTGCGGGCCGTGCCGAAGCGGGCGGTGACCTTCTGAGTGGCCGCCGCGCCGATCAGGGTTCCAACACCCTCGCTGGCGATGAGGACGCCTACCAAACTGGCCGGTGCGCCCAGCACTCGGACGAGGTAGATCGGTGTCAGAGCCATTAGTGCGCCGCAGAGGAAGTTGACCATCGTGGCGGCTAGCGTGCACGGGCCCATCAAAGGATGGCCTCTGACGTATCGCCAGCCGTCGAGGATCAGACTCCACATCCTCGGCCCGCCTGTCACAGTGGCCGATCGAGTCGACGGCAGGGTTCTCAGAATCGCGCCTGAGAACAGGTAGCTCACGGCGTCCACGGCGAGGGCCGGAACGGCACCGAGGAGTTGCACCAGCACTCCGCCGAGCGACGGCCCACCGAGCTGCGTGGCCGCGTCCATCGCAGACGTCAGGCTGTTGCGGGCCTCCAACTCGTCGCGGCTGACGATGGTCGGCAGAAAGGTTGCGTTGCCTACGTCGAACAGCACGTTCGCGAAGCCAATGACCAGGGCGACGCCGACGAGCACTGCAACGTTTAGGCGTCCGGCCCACCAGAGCATCGGGATCGTAGCGATAGCCACTGCTCTGGCCGCGTCCATCGCGACCTGGGTCCCTCGCAGAGGCAACCGTGCGACCAGCACGCCAGCGGGCAGCCCGATGAGGATCCACGCGGCGTACTCCGCGGCCGCGATGACGCTGACCTGGGCGACGTTCGCATGCAGCACGGTGACCGCGGTCAACGGCAGCGCAACCGAGCTCACTGCTGTCCCGGTCCGGCTGATGGCTGCCGCGCAAAGGAAGCGCCCGAACAGGCCACGCTGTGTTGCTACTGCTTGATCCATGGTGCCCCCGGGTCAGAGTCAGTTCCGAATATAAACTGAGTATCCTGGGCGGAGTCAAGACGAGAAGGTGGCGGGCATGAAGCACGGCGATCTGGGCGACGCGGACTGCAGCATCGCTCAGGCACTCTCCGTGGTTGGCGACTGGTGGACGCTCCTCGTCGTCCGCGACATCGCCGGCGGTCTGACCCGTTTCGACCAGCTGCAGATGGAGCTCGGCGTCAGTCGCAAAACCCTCGCCGAGCGGCTGGCTCGTTTGGTGGAGAGCGGCGTTGTGGCACGTAGGCCCTACTCAACACATCCGCCACGCTTCGACTACACCCTGACTGCTGTCGGTACGGGCCTGCTGCCGGTGCTGATTTCGCTACAGGACTGGGGAAGTCGTTTCGTACTGGGCGATGGCACTCTGACCGCGACCAGCACCCCCACGTCGGTCGAGGCTCGCCGTGTTCATGCGCTGGTCGGCAAGCAGCTGCGGGCCCTAAGCCTGCTCGATCAGGACGGCTCGACCGTCGACCCAGTCGGTGATAGCGACTGGACGGTGCTGTATTGCTTTCCCGGTGCTTTCGCCCCGGGTGGCCAAAACTACCCACCCGGCTGGAGCGATATCCCGGGAGCCGCCGGATGCACCCTCGAGTCGACCACGTACCGCGATCGCCACCGCGACTTCGCTGCCGTCGGTGCTCATGTCCACGGGGTCAGCACTCAACGACCCGACGAGCTCGACGCATTCGCCCGGCACGCCCAGCTTCCGTTCACCCTGCTGTCAGACGAGGCCAGCCTGTTCGCCGCGGCGCTGAGGCTGCCGACGTTCCGCGCCGCTGGGGTCGACCGGCTGAAGCGCGCGACGCTGATCGTCGACCGCAGACGGATGGTCCGCGCCGTCCAGTTCCCCGTAACCGACCCGGCAGGCTCCGTCAACGAAGCCCTCACCACCATCGCGTCCTTGTCGCGGGGTTAGCCTGGGGCCATATCGACGAACCGGCTGTAGTGACCCTGGAATGCGACCACGATGGTGTTCGTCGGACCGTTTCGGTGCTTGGCAACAATCAGGTCGGCCTCGCCCGCACGCGGTGACTCACGTTCGTAGATATCTTCGCGGTGCAACAGGATCACGACGTCGGCGTCTTGCTCGATCGCGCCCGACTCACGCAGGTCGGAGAGCTGTGGCTTCTTGTCGTTGCGTTGCTCGGGCCCACGGTTGAGCTGCGAGAGCGCGATAACCGGTACCTCAAGTTCTTTCGCCAGCAGCTTCAGTGAGCGCGAGATCTGGCTGACCTCCTGCTGGCGGTTCTCAACCTTGGTGTGCGAACTCATCAGCTGGAGGTAGTCGACGATGACAACCCGCAACTCGTTGCGTTGCTTCAATCGCCGCGACTTCGCTCGGATCTCCATCATCGTCAGGTTTGGCGAGTCGTCGATGTAGAGCGGCGCACTCGCCATCTCACCGAGGCGACGAGTGAGCTTGACCCAGTCGTCGTCACGCATCTGGCCCGTGCGCATCGTCTGCAGCGGAATGCGTGCCTCCGCTGACAGCAACCGCATGGTGATTTCGTGCTTGCTCATTTCGAGTGAGAACAGGACCGACGTCTGACCATGCTTGATCGACGCGGACCGAGCAATGTCGAGCCCGAGCGTCGAGTTGTGCGTAGGAATCATGGAGTGACTGGCCAGGTAGAGATGCGCATCGTTGTCGACCTCGACGCACCTGACCGCTACGGACGGAATGGGCCGCACGTCGACGATGAAGCGAGCACCGACACGTGGGGTGTGCTCTACTGCCATGGCTTTGAGCAAGAGCCGCTTCCGCTCGACCCGGAATGGGTTGTCAGTCGGAGTAAATGACGTGGTGAACGCCGTAGGCGACTCTTCGCACCGGTAGCCAAGACTTACGACGAGCTCGTGCACGTCACGTGCCAGTTGCGCGTCAGTCAACGTGATCTGCACACGCCCGGACGGCGACACTGTGCCGTCGGTATCGAGCAGCCCGGCCAACAGCGCCCTTCGCTGCGCCTCGGAAGCACGCAGGTAGGTGCTCGGAATGTGCTTGTCGTTCAGCACCCCGATTAGGAGAAGGAGGTCGCCAGCCAATTCGAGATCGACGTCGCCCCCGCTCGCTTCGTCTTCGATGTGCCAGCTGATCTCGGGATCGTCGCTCGTGCAGAGAAGCGATGTCGAGTCGTCATTGCCCAGCCAGACGCCAAGTGCGTATGGAGGCACCGGCAGATCTTGGTGGTCGAGATGCAAGGGCAGAGTCGTCGACACTGAATGATTCACGCGGATGTCTGCACCACGGCCCTGTAGCGATTCCGCGATTTCTTGGGTCGTTCGAATCGCGCCGGATCCGCGGTCACTTCGGGTTTCGGTCAGCCACTGATGCTGAGCATCGGCGACGATGACCGCGCCGTCGTCGAACTCGACTTCGTAGCACGGGCGATCACGCAGCACGCCTGTCGCCGCAGTGACCTGCGTCGGTCGACCGTCAGCACCCAACAACCAGTCGCCAACGACGACGTCGCCCATCGTCGTCCAGCCGAAGGGAGTCGGTAACGGCGTGCCGAGTGCAAGTGCCTTTCCCATGGCCGGACGGCCGGCGATGACGATGAGCTGGCCCGGGTGCAACCCATTGGTGAGCGCATCGAGATCGGCGAATCCGGTTGGCACACCCGTGAGGCCGCCGCCGCGATGACCGCTGGCCTCAATCTCGTCCATCGTCGGCTGGAGCAGCGATTCGAGGATGCTGTAGTCGTCAGTCGTGCGCCGCTCGGTGACGTCGTAGATGGCGGCTTGCGCACGATCGACGATGTCGTCGACCTCGTTGCCGATACCCGAATAGCCGAGCTGCACGATGCGGGTGCCAGCTTCGACCAGCCGCCGCAGCACCGCGCGCTCGGCCACGATCTTCGCGTAGTAGCCGGCGTTCGCCGCCGTCGGCACGGACGAGATCAACGTGTGCAGGTACGGCGCGCCACCGATGCGCGCGATCTCACCGCGTTTTGTCAGCTCGGCAGACACGGTGACCGCGTCGGCCGGTTCGCCGCGGCCGTACAAATCGAGGACGACGTCGAAGATGGTCTGATGCGCCGGCCGATAGAAGTCGCTGCCGCGAAGCGCCTCGACGACGTCAGCGATCGCGTCTTTGCTGAGCATCATGCCGCCGAGCACCGATTGCTCAGCGTTGATGTCTTGCGGTGGGGTGCGCTCGATATCCCTCGACTGGCCAGGAAGCTCGATCACACTCACGAGGGCCGCGCCTTCCGATCTGGAACTCATGGATCACAGAGATACGGCAGGGTGCCGACAAAATGCGTCAACTGCCTTGCCGGACCTTAGGCACTCCAGCCGCGCGCCGAAAGACCTGGCTACACACGCCGATGTGAATGAACTGTGCACAACGCCGCAAGACCTGGGGGCGCAGTGTGGACAAGGTGTGGAGGACACGCGCGGTCGCTGCTTCGCGCTGGCGCCCGCCTGCGCACGGCCATACCCAGCCTGTGGACGGCAGAAATCCGCAACAATTCAGCGCGTCAAGACGTTTAGCGGGTCAAGACGAGATGGGCGAGCAACGCCGACCAGCCGGTCTGATGCGACGCCCCGAGCCCCTCGCCGGTATCGCCGTGAAAGAACTCATGAAACCAGAGCAGCCCTTCGGGCCACGAACGATGGCCGGACGCCGCGAGGTGGCCGCCGCTGCCGGGCCGCAGCAAATTCACCAGGCGGGAAGAGAGCTCATCGGCTGCTTCGCGCAGCGTCGCCTGCCGACCCGACCCGGTCGGCAGCTCGATGGTGAACGACGGGCCGAGGTGTCGGTCGAACCGTCGCAAAGCCTCAACGAACAACGCGTTCAGCGGCAGCCACACCGGACCGCGCCAGTTCGAGTTGCCGCCGAACAGCCCCGTCGTCGATTCGCCCGGCTCGTAGTCGACGCGGTAGTACTCGCCGTCCAGATTGAACTCGAACGGATGCTCGCGGTGATACGCCGACATCGACCGAATGCCGTACGGCGAAAGAAATTCCGCCTCATCGAACATCCGACTGAGCAGCCGCCGCAACTGTGACTCTTCGACCACGGCGAACAACGTGTCGGCGCCCTCGGTCTCAACGACACTCGACGTCAGGTCAGGCCGGTTGGCGCGAAACCATCGAAGCCTGGCGGCAAACCCGGGCAGCGCTTGCAGTTCGCGGTCGCCGATGTGACTCACTGCGCATACCGCGATCAGACCGATCAGCGAGCGCACCTTCACCGCGAACTGTTCGCCGGCCGGCAGTCGAAGCTGGTCATAGAAGAAGCCATCGGTTTCATCCCACAAGCCGTGGTTGCGGGCTGCGGTCGCAATGTGGGCAAAGTGCTCGAAGAACTTTGTGGCCACGTCTTCATACGTCGGGTCGTGCAACGCCAGGGTCAACGCGATGTCGAGCAGGTCGAGGCAGTACATCGCCATCCACGCGGTGCCGTCGCTCTGCTCGAGCGTGCCGGCATCAGGCGACAACTTCGACCGGTCGAACGGGCCGATGTTGTCGAGGCCCAAGAAGCCGCCCTGAAACAGATTGTTGCCGTCCCGGTCTTCGCGATTGACCCACCAGGTGAAGTTGAGCAGCAACTTGTGAAACGCGCGCTCGACGAAGTCGTAGTCGTTGCTGCCGGCAATCTCGAAGACGCGCAGCACCGCCCACGCATGTACCGGCGGATTCACATCGCCAAAGTTCCATTCGTACGCCGGTAGCTGCCCATTGGGGTGCATGAACCATTCGCGCAACAGCAGCAGCAATTGCTTCTTGGCAAACTCCGGGTCAACGTGCGCGAGCACGACGCAGTGAAACGCGAGATCCCACGATGCGTACCAGGGGTACTCCCAACTGTCGGGCATCAGCAAGACATCGTGGTTGTTCAGGTGCAGCCAGCCGCCGTTGCGAATGTCGCCGCGACCAACAGGCGGTGGCGGCGACGCGGGGTCGCCGTCGAGCCATTTCTGCACGTCGTAGTGGTAAAACTGCTTGCTCCACAGCAATCCGGCGATGGCTTGGCGCACGATGCGGGCGTCGGCTACCGACGCACCAGCTGGTACCACAGAGGCATAGAACGCATCTGCCTCGGCCGATCGGGTGGCCAGCACGCTCGCAAACCCGCTGTCGAGATCGGCCATCGTGGCAGATGTAGCGGCGGCTGATGCATCGCCCTGAACCCGCACCCGAATTTCGCGAGTCTCGCCCGCAGCCAGGGTCAGCCGGTAGCGCAGGGCCGCCTTCGTGCCAACACCGGCCGGGTTAATCGTCGCAGCGCCGTGCACCACGTAATCGCCGATGCCGTCTTTCGGATACGCCGACCGCCCCGGCGTGCGATACAGCAGTTCGGCATTCGTCTCGTTGTCGCACGCCACCGATTCGACGAAGTCAGTCGCGACACCCCGCAGTGTGAGAGTGCCGTTCGTTTCATGGACGCCGACCAGCTGGGGTCCGTTGCAGGTGATCGTCGGTTCGGAATCGGTGTTGAGCAAACTCCATGCCCACGTGTTGCGGTACCACAGCGTCGGCAACACCTCGATGGTTGCGCTGTCGGGGCTGGCGTTGCGGACGCGGATCCGCATGCACAGGTCATCGGCGGCCGCCTTGGCATAGTCGACCGTGACGTCGAAGTAGCGGTCCTGCGAGAACACGCCGGTGTCGTCGAGCTCGTACTCGGGTTCGTTCCGACTGCGGCTGGCATTCTCGGCGACTAGATCGGCGTAGGGAAACGCCTGCTGCGGATAGTGGTACCGCCACGTCATCCATGCATGCGACGGCACGCCGTCGACGAACCAGTAGTGCTCTTTGACGTCTTCGCCATGGTTGCCCTGGCTGTTGGTCAAGCCGAACAGGCGCTCTTTGAGGATGGGATCGTTGCCGTTCCAGAGCGCGAGCGCGAGGCACCAGTTTTGGCCGCTGTCGCAGAACCCGGCCAGCCCGTCTTCGTTCCATCGGTAGGTGCGTGATCGCGCGTGCTCGAACGGAAAGTTCGCCCACGCATCGCCGTCTGCGCTGTAGTCCTCGCGCACACTGCCCCACGCGCGCTCAGCCAGATACGGCCCCCAGCGCCGCCAGCCGGCCTTCGCGGTGTCAGCCGCGAGCAGGCGTTCGCGCTCGGCGTCCGCGCTGCCGGCCGTGCTGGCATTCGTGTCGCTGGCCGTGGCGCTCATAGCCGCACTCTCTCATTCCTGCGCAGGCTGGCTCACCTCCGTGCAGCCGCACCCCTGCGGTGCCCGGTAGTCTTGACCGCATCAGCCGCCGGTTCGCAACGCTTCATCGGGAGACCTCTGTGGCCCGCGTCGTCGTCGACGTCATGCTCAAGCCGGAGATTCTCGACCCACAGGGCCAGGCGATCGTCGGGGCGCTCGGACGCATGGGCTACGCCGGCGTCGCATCGGTGCGGCAGGGCAAGCATTTCGAGATCGAGCTCGACGGCGAGCCCGACGACCACGCGCTTGCGCGCATCACCGAACTGGCTGGCACGTTGCTGTCGAACCCGGTGATCGAAGACTTCGTCGTGAGCACGGCCAGCACGGCTTCGACGGCTTCGGCCTGACCCGCATGTACCTGATGGTGTCGACCTACCGCCGGCCGCTCGACGAAGTCGACGCCGTGCGCGCCGAACACTTTGCGTTCATGGACGGCCTCGAAGCGGCCGGTCTCGTCGTCGGAGCCGGCCGGCAGCAACCGCCTGTCGGCGGCATCGTGTTGCTCGACGTGGCCACCGAAGCGGAGGCCCGCGTGATCATGGCCGGCGACCCCTACGTGCTGCACGGCGTGGCCGACTATGAACCGATCGGCTGGAATCCGACCCGCGGCCGGCTCGCGCCGGGAGCTACGTCGTGACTGCCCGCATCGGCGTTGTCACGTTTCCGGGGTCGCTCGACGACCGCGACGCGCTGCGTGCCGTGGCGGCAGCGGGCGCCGAGCCGGTGTCGCTATGGCACAAGGACGCCAACTTGCACGGCGTCGACGCAGTGGTGCTGCCCGGAGGGTTCTCCTACGGCGACTACTTGCGCTGCGGTGCGATCGCCCGATTCTCACCGGTGATGGATCTCGTCATCGCCGGCGCGCACACCGGCTTGCCGGTGCTCGGCATCTGCAACGGCTTTCAGGTGCTCTGCGAGGCGCACCTGTTGCCGGGCGCACTCCTGCGCAGCGCGCAGCTGCACTTCCGCTGCGCCGATGAGGGTTTGGTGATTGAAAACACCAGCACTGCCTGGACCAACGCATACGAACCGCTCGCACGCGTGACCATTCCGATCAAGAATGGTGAGGGCCGTTTTGTCGCTGACACCGCAACTCTCGATCAACTCGAAGTCGACGGTCGCGTAGTCGCGCGATACGTCGGCAACCCCAACGGGTCGGTGCGCGACATCGCCGGTATCACCAACGAGGTCGGCAATGTCGTTGGCCTCATGCCGCACCCCGAGCATGCGATCGACGACCTGACCGGGCCGTCGTCCGATGGTCTTGCGTTCTTCACCAGCGTGCTGAAGTCGCTGGTGGCGGTGTGACCGCCGAGCACATCGACTCGGTCGCACACGCCGGCGCCACGCCAGACACCGCGTTGCCGTTCGCCGAGCTCGGCCTCAAAGACGACGAATACGCTCGTATCAAAGAGATTCTTGGCCGTCGGCCGACGTCGTGTGAGCTGGCGATGTACTCGGTCATGTGGAGCGAGCACTGCTCGTACAAGTCGAGCAAGCTGCATCTTCGCCAGTTCGGTGAGAAGGTGCCGCCCGAGGCCCGCGACATCTTGCTCGTCGGTATCGGCGAGAACGCCGGCGTGGTCGACATCGGTCAGGGCTACGCGGTCACGTTCAAAGCCGAGTCGCACAACCACCCCAGTTACGTCGAGCCATACCAAGGCGCGGCCACTGGTGTTGGGGGCATCGTGCGCGACATCTTGACGATGGGCGCGCGGCCGATCGCGGTCATGGACTCGTTGCGCTTCGGCCCGGCCGATGCCCCTGACACCGCGCGGGTGCTGCCCGGCGTTGTCGCCGGCATCGGCGGCTACGGCAACTGTCTGGGCCTGCCGAACATCGGCGGCGAGATCGTCTTCGATCCGTCGTACCTCGGCAATCCGCTGGTCAACGCGCTATCCGTGGGCGTGATGAGCACCGACGGCATCAAACTCGCCACCGCACCCGGGCCGGGCAACCAGGTGGTGCTGTTCGGCGCGCGCACCGGAGGCGATGGCATAGGCGGTGCGTCGGTTCTGGCCAGTGCCACCTTCGAGGCGGCCGGTCAGCGCAAGCGCCCGAGCGTGCAAGTGGGCGACCCGTTCGCCGAGAAGGTGCTGATCGAGTGTTGCCTCGAGATCTTCGCCGAAGACCTGGTCGCCGGCATTCAAGACCTCGGCGCGGCCGGCTTGTCGTGCGCGACCTCTGAACTCGCCTCGGCCGGTACCGGCGGCATGCGGGTGGTGCTCGGCACCGTGCCGCTGCGCGACCCGACTCTTGCACCCGAAGAGATCCTGATGAGCGAGTCGCAAGAACGCATGTGTGCGGTGGTCGAGCCGTCGAAGGTCGCGCGGTTCATGGAGATCTGCGCGAAGTGGGACGTGAACGCGACCGTCATCGGCGAGGTGACGGATACGCAGCGCCTCGAGATCTTCTGGCGCGGTGAGTTGGTCGTTGATGTGCCGCCGCGCACGGTCGCACACGAAGGTCCCGTCTACGACCGACCGGTCGCTCGCCCGGCTGATCTCGACGCACTCAACGCCGACGACGCCAATGCGCTGGCCCGGCCTACGTCACCAGCCGACCTGCGGGCCACGTTGCTCCGCCTGGTCGCGTCGCCGAATCTGGCCGACAAAGGTTGGGTCACCGACCAGTACGACCGCTACGTGATGGGCAACACGACGCTGGCGACCCCGCACGACGCCGGCGTGGTGCGCATCGACGAATCGAGCCAGCTCGGCATCGCGCTGGCACTCGACGGCAACGGCCGATTCGCCCGCCTCGACCCCTACGCCGGCGCGCAGCTGGCGCTGGCCGAGGCATACCGCAATGTCGCCGCGACCGGCGCGCGGCCACTCGCCATCACCGATTGCCTCAACTTCGGCTCGCCGGAAGACCCCGAGGTCATGTGGCAGTTCACCGAGGCGATCCGCGGCATCGCCGACGGCTGCCTCGCTCTCGGCGTCCCGGTCACCGGCGGCAACGTCAGCTTCTACAACCAGACCGGTGCCACCCCGATCAACCCCACGCCCGTGATCGGCGTGCTCGGTGTGATCGACGACGTGCGCACCCGTCGTCCGATCGACTTTGGCTCGGACGGCGAACATGTCGTGCTGCTCGGCCGCACTCGCGCCGAGTTCGGCGGGTCGGAATGGGCGCACGTCGTCCACGATCATCTCGGTGGCCGGCCGCCGGTTGTCGATTTCGGCGCCGAACGCGCGTTGGCGTCGGTGCTCCAGAGCGCGGCCCGCGACGGCCTGGTGTCGGCCGCCCACGACTTATCGGACGGCGGGTTGGCCCAGGCCCTGGTCGAATCGTGCCGGCGGGGTGGGCGCGGGGCCTCGATCAAGCTGTCGGGTGATCCGTTCGTGGCGCTGTTCTCCGAGTCGGCCGCTCGGGCGGTGGTCGCCGTACCGGCAGCTCACCTGGCCGCGGTGCGGAGCCTCGCTGTCGCCTATGGAGTCGAGGTGACCGAACTCGGCCTGACCGGCGGCCCCACGCTGAGCTTCACCGGCCTGTTCGAGGTGCCGCTCGGCGAGCTCGACGCGGCCGCGACCGGCACGTTCCCCGCCCTCTTCGGCTGACCGCGTTCACGTGAACGCGGTGGATCCGACGTAGCGTCGAGCCATGCAGCTCATCGATCATGGGCCGGCCGCCGGACGCGCGTGCATCGCTCAATGGCGCAGCATCGCGGCCGCGGTCGACGAGCTCCCCGACGACGTATTCGACCGACCGAGCACCCTGCCTGGGTGGCAGGTCGCCGACCTCGTCGCCCACCTCGCGATGTGCGCCGGCGCTCCAGCGCGCTGGCTGGCCGAGCCGACACCCGTGAAGGCTGAGGTCGATGCCGCGGCCTACTTCCTGTGCCTACGAGGTGCGGCGGACGACGTCGATGCCCGCACTCGTGAACGCGCGCGAGGCAAGACGTCGATGCAGCTGCGAGCTGACGTACGAGCCGCCGTCGACGAACTGGCCGAAGTCGTTGCAGTGACCGATCCGGCGCGGGTGATCCCGACTCGGCTAGCGCCGATGCGGTTCGACGAGTTCCTGATCACGAGATGCGTCGAAGGCGTCGTGCACGGTCTCGATCTCGACCCGCCCGTTTCTCCCGACGGCCCGGCGCTGAAGCTGGTCACAAAGGCGTTGCTTGCGGCTCTGGTGATGAAGGCGCCCGGGCACACGGTCGAGATGCGTGTGCCGCCGTTCGCCGCCGTGCAGTGCGTCGAGGGTCCACGACACACCCGCGGCACGCCGTCCAATGTGGTCGAAACCGATGCGGTGACGTGGGCGCAGCTGGCGACCGGCCGGCTGGGGTGGGGCGATGTCATCGGCGACGGGCGGCTGCGCGCAAGCGGTGAACGTAGTGACATCAGCGGGTTGCTGCCGCTGCTCTAGACATGATGCTGACGACGGGCTCGTTGTCCACAGCTTGACGTTGGGCTGGCCCGCGAGGGTGCCGGCGCGGCCAGACTCGGGCGATGGACAGGGGCTGGTACGACGGAATCGCGCGCGGTGTGCGACTGCAATCGACGCCGGACGACGAGGGTGGCACGTGGGTGGTCTTCCTCGACGAAGATCGGCGTCCGATGAACGGGATGGCGCTGCCGGCTGAAGTGCTCGGACCGCTGGAACTCGACGGGCTGGCCGAGGTTGTCGACGGCGTCGACGCTCCTGCGGTGGTCGTGGCGGTGCCGCGGTCTGATGGCCAACCGCGGGCCGAAGACTGGCGGTTGTGGGAGGAGATGAGAGCGCGCCTTGCAGTCGCGAGGTCCGAGTTGATTGACCTCGTGGTGGTCGGTGAGCAGTCATGGTGGGCGGCCGTTGGTGCGACCTGAACAGCAAGCCGAACCGCCCATTGAGCGCAGTAGGGTTCCTGTCATGGAACTGCGTGCGCCCGCGGGCGGCGTCCTCGTCGTGCCGATGTCGCGCGAGGAATTCGATGCGCTCCCCGAGATGCACCACACCGAGTGGTGGGACGGTGCATGTGTCGTGACCGGCACGACGCGTCGCCATGGCATTGCCATCGCGACTCTCACTGCGATCTTGATTGCGGTACTCGACTCTCGACGCTTCGAAATCATGACCGGCGTCGGCTGGCGGCTCCCTGATGCCGAGTTCGTGCCCGACTTGGCCGTCGTCGCGGCCGCCCCCGACGCAGTGGCGCTCTTCGAGCCTCCGTTGCTCCTCATCGAGGTGCTGTCGCCGTCAACGAGACACGTGGATCTTCGCCGCAAGCGTGAGCTCTACGCGGCGGGCGGCCTGCCCTGGTACTGGGTTGTCGATCTTGCTCGTAACGAACTCGTCGTTCTGCGCAATGACGCCGGCACCTTCGTCGAGGTGCAACGAGTTACCAGCGGGACGACGATTGGGCCGGTCGAGATCGCGGTTACAGTTGCCGACCTCTAAGGCACCGCACAGAATGTGCGTTTGCTGCCCCTGGAGGGCGGTAAACGCACGCGCTCGGCGGGCATCGGCGGGAACATCGGCGGGGAGTCGGCGGGACATCGGCGAGGAGGGGGTCGATCGGCTCGGGTGGCCCGTACACTGGTGGCAGTTCGCAAGCCCCACGTCTCGGCCGATCCGTGTAGGGAGCCCAGCAGGTGCCTGGTGGCGACGGCCGGTTGAATCATGATCTCCTTCCTGACGAGAAGGGTCCGCAAGACGCTTGCGGCGTCTTCGGCGTCTGGGCCCCCGGCGAAGAGGTCGCCAACCTCACCTACTTTGCGCTTTACGCGCTGCAGCATCGCGGCCAAGAGTCGGCCGGTATCGCAGTCAGCGACGGCCAGAAAATCCTTGTATACAAGGACATGGGGCTGGTTTCGCAGGTCTTCAACGAATCGAATCTGGCCAGCTTGCACGGCGATATTGCGATCGGCCACACCCGCTACTCGACGTCCGGCTCGTCGGTGTGGGAGAACGCGCAACCGACCTTTCGGTCGACCGCGATGGGCAGCATCGCGCTAGCGCACAACGGAAACCTGACCAATACCGGTGACCTCGCGCAGCTCGTCGACAAGGCCCAAGCCGAAAGCGGCGAGATCGCATTCGATCGCCGGCCGCTGCGGTCGACGTCCGACACCGACCTGGTCACGGCGCTGCTTGCCAGCCATCCCGATCGCAGCCTCGAATATGCTGCGGTCGAGGTGCTCAGGCAGGTCGAGGGTGCCTTCAGTTTCGTGTTCATGGACGAGACCACGTTGTACGCCGCGCGTGATCGTTACGGCGTGCGCCCGCTCGCGCTCGGCAAGCTTGAGCACGGCTGGGTCGTAGCCAGTGAGACCGCCGCGCTCGACATCGTCGGCGCGTCGTATGTGCGCGAGATCGAGCCTGGTGAGTTGCTTGCGATTGACGAGTTCGGTCAGCGATCGGTGATGTTCGCCGAGCCAGACCCGAAGTTCTGCGTCTTCGAGTTCGTGTACCTGGCCCGGCCTGATTCGAGTCTCGACGGTCGCAGCGTGCACGCGACTCGGGTCGAACTCGGTCGGCAGCTCGCGCGCGAAGCGCCCGCCGAGGCCGACCTCGTGATGCCCACACCCGACAGCGGCACACCGGCCGCGATCGGGTACGCAGAAGAGTCCGGAATCCCTTATGCCGCAGGGCTTGTGAAGAACGCCTATGTCGGCCGTACGTTCATCCAGCCCTCGCAAACGTTGCGCCAGCTCGGTATCAGGCTGAAGCTCAACCCCTTGCGCGACGTGATTCGCGGCAAGCGGTTGGTGGTCGTAGACGACTCGATTGTGCGCGGCAATACCCAGCGTGCAGTCGTACGCATGTTGCGTGAAGCCGGTGCGACTGAGGTGCACATTCGTATCTCGTCGCCGCCGGTGAAGTGGCCGTGCTTCTACGGCATCGACTTCGCGACGCGGGCCGAACTCATCGCGAGCGGGCTTGCGGTCGAAGAGATTCGCAGTTCGATCGGCGCCGATTCGTTGTCGTTCGTGTCGCTCGATGGATTGGTCGAAGCGACCGGTCGGCCCAAATCTCAGTTGTGTCGTGCTTGCTTTGACGGTGAATACCCGACTGCGCTGCCCGACCCGCAGTTTCTTGGCAAGAACATGCTCGAGATCACCCCGGTCGATGCGTTGATGAGCACTGTTCCCTCCGTCGGCGGACACACAGCGCTCGAACAGCCGTGATCGCCCGGCCGTGAACGAACCCGCGACCTACGCCGCCGCCGGTGTCGACATCGAGGCCGGCGATCGCGCCGTCGAGTTGATGAAGGCCTCCGTGGCGCGGGCCACCCGACCCGAAGTCGTCGGCGGGCTCGGCGGTTTTGCCGGCCTGTTCAAGCTCGACACGACGCGCTACCGAAACCCGCTGTTGGCCACGTCAACCGACGGCGTCGGCACGAAGGTCGCCATCGCGCAGGCGATGGACAAGCACGACACCATTGGCATCGACCTCGTCGGCATGGTCGTCGATGACCTCGTCGTGTGTGGCGCCGAACCGCTTTTTATGACCGACTACATCGCCTGCGGCAAGGTCGTACCCGAACGCATCGCGTCGATCGTGGCGGGTATTGCTGAAGGCTGTCGCCAAGCTGGCTGCGCGTTGATCGGTGGTGAAACCGCCGAACATCCGGGTCTGCTCGAAGCCGACGAGTACGACCTCGCCGGCGCCGGCACTGGCGTTGTCGAACAAGACGCCGTGCTCGGTGCGCAGCGAGTGCGCGACAACGATGTCGTCATTGCGATGGCGTCGAGCGGATTGCATGCCAATGGCTATTCACTCGCCCGCCACGTGCTCTTCAATGTCGCCGGCTACGACGTGCATCGCCACATTGACGAACTCGGCGCGACACTCGGCGAAGAGTTGCTCATCCCTACACGGGTCTACAGCCTCGACTGCTTGGCGTTGATCAACGCGCCGGGCGCCGACGTCCACGCGTTTTCACACGTGACCGGTGGCGGGCTCGCAGCGAATCTCGACCGCGTGTTGCCGGTTGGGGTCGACATCGAAATCGATCGGACGACGTGGGCGCCCGCGCCGATCTTCGATCTGATCGGCGGGCTCGGTGCGGTGCAACGACCTGAGCTCGAACGCACGCTCAACATGGGAGTCGGCATGGTCGCGTTGGTTGCTGCTGCCGACGCCGACCGCGCGCTGGCAGTTTTGGCGACCCGGGGTGTGCCTGCCTGGGTCGCCGGCCGTGCGCATCGCGGTGACGGTCCAGGTCACACCACCCTCGTCGGCGACTACGCGAGCTAACGGAAGTGAGCTGTGCTGGTGAGACGTCAAAGGCGCATGAAGATTGCCCGTTGTGCCGTGGCCGCCGCCGCGCTCGCGACCTTGGTGGCGGGTTGCGGGAGTCGAACAACGCCAGCTGCGGTGCGAAATTCTTCAGTAGTAGCAACGACTTCGACAACGGCGACGTCGGCGTCAGCTGCGCCGCTCGACCTTGCGTCACCAGCCATTCCGGCGAACGACAGCGAGAAGGCGCGTCAGACCGAAGCCGCTGAGCTTGCTCGGAGGCTCGTCGCCGGAGTGACGTTGCCAGCTGGTGCGGTCAAGGTAACCGCGCCGCCAGCCCCCGACTTGACCGCAGCACCACAGACGGAGGAGACGCAGCGGATGGCGACCGCGTACGCCCTCTTTACTCTGCCCAGCTCCGTTGACTCGGCAACGGTGTTCGCCTTGGTCCAAGACCATCTCGCCGCCGGTTTCACGAATAGCGGTGGGGGATCTGGCGACGGACCTGAGGACGTTGTCTTTGAAGGTGTGCCGACCGACGCGTTCGAGGCACCGCAGCTTATGGTCACCACCGAACAAGCTGGCAACCTGATGGGTGTCCGGGTCGATGCGCAGGTGGTGTGGCTGCCCGTGCGTACCGCCGCCGAAACCTTGCCGAAGACCGGCGCAAGCGCAACGCTCGCGAGCACCGAATCGGGCGTCACGGTTTCGTCGACTTCTGCGATCGCCCTTGGGCCAGCGGAGTCGAATCGACTGGCCACGATCCTCAACGCGATGCCGACGCGGTCAGACGCCAAGCACGGCTGCCCTGCTGTCGCCTGGATGGCAACACTCACCTTTGCGACCACCCCATCTACCGTGGTCAGCGTCGACGCGTGCGGTGTCAATGTCACTGTCGGCGGTGTCGATCAACCGGCCCTGGCTGACGACGGCACCCTCACCAACGCAGTCGAGCGGTTGCTCGGGCTACCAGTGAACAGTCCGGCGAACTAACGGGAGCCGGACGCGCCGTAACTGTCGTCGAGGTCGTCGGTGTCGTCGTCCAGCTCGTCGAGATCGTCATCGAGCGCGCTCGACGATTCGCCAGCAGGCGCCGCTGAACCGCTCGTGAGTTCTTTCCGCAGGGCATCAAGATCCGTGCCGCCGCTGGAGTACTTCAGCTCGCGAGCAACCTTGGTCTGCTTTGCCTTGGCCCGGCCGCGCCCCATGGCTCGACCCCCTCGTCGGGGCCGTTGCCCCGCATCGGACGACATGTTTCGACTTGCGACGGCCGCGCCTAGGCGCCGACACCGCCCGCACAGCTTACCTGCTCGGCGTCCGGCCCGGCATCCCCGTTGCCGACATCCCCTTACGGGACAGCAATGCCGCGATCGTGCAACGATGCGACGGTGGCCAGCGGATCGGGCAGTGGACGCGTCGGCGCGGCAGCGGTTGCGTCGTTTCTTCGGGTCTATGAGCCGCTCGAAGCCTTTCCGGCCGATGAGCGGGTGTGGTGGCGGGCGGTTGCGGCCGCCGGGCCGCCGACTGCGGCCGAGATGGCCGCCCGCGAGCACAATGCGGCGCTGCGAGCGATGATCGCGCTGCCCGCTCGTGTCGTCAGCGATCACGACCTCGTGGACGGCGCCGCGCGGCCGGTCGGCATCGTGCTCCAGCCGGACGCCGCCGACGGCCGGTTGCGGGTGTGCCCCACCGAACTCACCTGGCGTGCACTGCTCGCGCTCGAGGAGTTTCAGACCGACATCCCTCTGGCCGTGCTCCCGTCGTTCCTGCCCACCGGAGTCATCGATGCGGCCTCGGTCGAGCTGGCCCGGTTGGTTTCCGAGCGCAGTTCGCTGACCGGCCCGCACGTCCGCAGCTGCCGCTGGTCGGTCCCGCTCGCGTGGTTCGCCGTCTTCCAGCCGAGTCACCGCGAGCCCGATCCGCCGTCGCGGCCGACCTCTTCGCGCGCGCGCCGCCGCGGCGACCCGCAGCTTGAGGCCGGTCAGAACGACGACACCGAGACGGACGTCGAGGGGCGCGCGTCCGGCGTCCACCAACCGGCCCCAACACCGGCGCCGGTGCCGTTTCGGGTGTCGCGATACCGCGCCTCGATGGCCGACGCACGCCGCTGCCTGGCCAGGGCCCTCGCGGCCGCGCGGGTCGCAGAGACGGCGATGTTGCCGATCGCTGAGCTTGAGGAACTAGGCCGCTGGCTGGAGGAGTTCCACGCCCGGGCGGTGCTCGAGCTCGACGCCAGTGGTCTTGGCGCGTTACTCGACGTGAGCTCGAGTGGGCCGGCCAGCTCCGGAGTCCTCGATGAGTCGGTGCTCGAGGTCAATCTCGGCCTTGGTGAGCTTCGGGCCGGGAAGGTTGACGACGCGATTGAGCGGTTGGCTGGAGTGCGAGATCGATGGGACGAGATCCAGGCGCACGAACACGCGTCCTGAGCCACTCGTCCTGAGCCTTGCGTCCTGAGGACCCGTTTTGAGCGTGAAATGCGGCCGGATGCGGACCAAGCGGGGCCAAATGGCGTACGGCGGTCTCATCCGCAACAATCCCAGGATGACCCGGTCGGGCCATATCGGACATCCTGCACTAACGGCAGTATTTGATCAGCCGGCATCCGTCGGCACGAGGAGGAAGTTTCCGTTGGCAAGCACCCGTACGCCTGAGGCCGAGCCGCTGCTGACCCCGGCCGAGGTGGCGTCGATGTTCCGAGTCGACCCGAAGACCGTCACGCGATGGGCGAAGGCTGGAAAGCTGACGTCAATTCGCACGCTCGGTGGTCATCGTCGCTACCGCGAGACCGAGGTTCGCGCACTGCTCGGGGGCGTCCCCGATCAGCGTGAAAGCAACTGATTGGCACCACCGCACCTTCGCTCCACCTCCTCCCCCCGGATGCGTTCCGTACCACCGAAAGCGTCGGCTACATCTTGTGGCCGGCGCTTTTCGTTGCCCGCTCCAGGGAAGTAGGAGCTCAGCCGGCGGAATACCGCAGCATGAAGTCCGTATCGGTGTCGCGGCCCATCGCGGGATCGGCGGGTGTGCTCGTTGGCTGCGTCTCAACGAGCCCACCGGAACGCGGCGAGGTCAGCGGTATGCGAAGGTCACCGAGCGTCGCGACCAGCACGGGTTCAGCAGGATCCGGACTCGACGTGAAATCTTTACCGGCCACACGGATTCCTTTTGGTTCGCATCGACGCTGCCAGTGTTAATTCTTACACGCCCCGCCGCGCGCGCAACCCCTTTCGCCATGGGAAGACTGCCCGGCGTTTTCGTTGCCCCGCTCCAGGAACCTGCGGCCAGTGACGAGCCGTTAGGCTGGCAGGACATCGGTGGTCAGATCGGGTCACCCGCTCTTGCGAGCCGGGACATATGGAAGGTGCCGCGTGGCGGACGGACGGGATTCATCTCGGCAAGGCGAGCGCACCTCGTCCAAGCTGACGGCCAAGCGCGCGGCCAGTGAGCGCGTCGCCGCTGCCCGCGCGGCTGAGGCCAAGGCTGTTCGCCGCCGCAACGTGCTCGGTGCAGGCGCCGCAGTTGTCGTCGTCCTGCTGCTCATCGGCGGCATCGTGTTCTACGGGCTCACGCACAAGAAGAAGGTCGTCGCTGGTGCTGGCAACCCGGTGGTGCCCGCATCCTCCACCGTGACCGACGGCCTCAAGAAAGCGGCGGCGATCACAACGGGGGTGAGCACGTTGTCGGGAGTAAGTGGCCCACCATCGCGGCTTACCGGCGACGCTTTGACTGGTGCCGGCGGCAAGCCGCAGATTCTTTACATCGGCGCCGAGTATTGCCCCTACTGCGCCATCACCCGCTGGCCGTTGACAGTTGCCCTCACTCGCTTCGGCTCGTTTAGCAGCCTAAAAACGACCAAGTCGTCAGCGACCGACTCGGTCGGTCCCAATACGCCGACCTTGTCGTACCACGGGTCGAGCTATAAGAGCGATTACGTCGACTTCGTCGGGGTGGAGGCCGAGGACGGCCTCCAGCAGCCGCTCGAGACGCCGACCGCCGCACAGAACACCTTGTGGCAAACGCTCGGAGGTGCCGGGTTCCCCTTCGTCGACTTCGGCGGTAAATGGATGCAGAAGGGCACTATCAGCCTTCCGGATGTGCTGTCGGGCATGTCACCTGAAGACGTCGCCACCCAGATTGGCGATGCCACCACGACGCCAGGAGCGACCGTGCAACAGGGCGCGGACGTCTACACTGCGATAATTTGCGGTCTCGACGGTGGCAAGCCAGCCAACGTATGCACGTCGACCGGTGTCATCGCGGCGACCACTGCGCTCAGTGCGATCAAGTAATCGCTCAGGTGCCCCCGCGTGGGCAGCGCCCATGTGCTTGCTGCTCAGTGCGGTTGGCATCGGGCTGGCGACCTATTTGACGATCGCCCACTACGACGCCCATGTCACGCTCGTGTGTTCGAGCAAGGGTGCGATCAACTGCGAAGCGGTCACGACCAGCGCGCAGTCGAAGCTGTTCGGGATTCCGGTCGCGTTGCTCGGCTTGCTGTACTTCGTCGGCATGGTGCCGTGGCACCTACCTGCTGCGTGGCGCTCTGCTGATCCGCGCATCAAGTTCGGCCGACTGATCTACGGCGCTTCGGGCATCGGCTTCGTGTGCTACTTGATCTACGCCGAGGCGGTGATCATCAAGAAGATCTGCTTGTGGTGCACCGCCGTGCACATCACCACGTTCATCCTCTTCTTCGTGATGGTGTTCGCGACCGCGCTCGCCGTGCCGTCAAGCGTTGATGACGCGGACGACGTCGACGCTGACGACGAGGATGCCGACGTGGCCGACGACAGCGAGCCCGGAATTTCTCGCTAGTCGAACAACCGGTTCCATCACATTCGCCTTTGCCGTGCCGATGGAGGGGCGGCGGGTTGTGAAGATGGCCCACCAGGCGGCGTCCGAGAACCCTTTGCCTGCCCGCGGGGCGCTCGGGCGCCGCACCGCCAATTCGGTGACAGCGCGCCTAGCGATCGATTGAACTCATGTCGCCGTAGCGCTCGCCAGCCGACACTCCGCGCGGGGCAACCTCTTCGATCGACATCAGGTCGTCGTCGGTGAGCTGCACGTCGACCGCAGCGAGATTCTCTTCCAGATACCGCATGCGCTTCGTGCCGGGGATCGGCACGATGTCGTGGCCCTGCGCCAGCAGCCAGGCGATCGCGAGTTGGCCCGGCGTGCAGCCCTTCGCCGTCGCGAGTTCGCGCACCTCTTGCACAAGATTGAGATTGCGCTGAAAGTTCTCACCCTGAAATCGCGGTACGTGCCGGCGAAAATCGTCGGGGGCGAGATCGTCGACGCTGGTGATCTCGCCAGTGAGGAAGCCGCGGCCTAACGGGCTGTACGCGACAAAGCCGATGCCGAGCTCACGCACGGTCGGTAGTACCTCGTCTTCAGCATCGCGCGACCACAGGCTGTACTCCGTCTGCAAAGCCGTAATCGGGTGGACGGCGTGAGCTCGCCGAATCGTCGAAGGTGACGCCTCCGACAGCCCGAGGTACGAAACCTTGCCAGCCTCGACGAGCTCTTTCATCGCGCCGACCGTGTCTTCGATCGGCACCGTCTTGTCGACGCGGTGCTGGTAGTACAAGTCGATGTGGTCGACGCCGAGCCGACGCAACGATGCATCACACGCCGACCGCACGTACTCGGGCTTGCCGTTGATGCCGACCCGCGAACCGTCTGGGTTTCGTTCATTGCCAAACTTCGTCGCCACCACAACGTGTTGACGGCGACCAGCGATCGCGTGGCCGACGAGCACTTCGTTGGTGAACGGCCCATATATGTCGGCGGTGTCGAGAAATGTGCAACCCGCGCCGAGGGCATGACTGATTACTGCAAGCGACTCGTCGTCGTTGGTGTCGCCGTAGAACTCGCTCATGCCCATGCAGCCAAGGCCGATTGCCGAGACGGCCAAGGCCGCATTGCCGGTGCCGAGCATCCGTGTGTGCATGACGCACAAGCCTACTGAAGAGTGCAGCACCAGATCGTGAGCTCCCACGACAACCGGCTGCCGCGCTGCGAGAGGTGAATCGAACCTTCGTCGATCAGCTCACGCACGAGGGCCGATGTCGCGACCACGTCGGGCAACGGGAATTCCTTTTTCGCCACCGGCTCCATCGCGGCGCCGAACACCGCATGTGCAGCCGCGAGGATCGCCTCGTCGTCTTGAATCGTGCCGGTCGGCAGGTAGACCCGCCCGCCAGGCACAAGGTGGTCGGCGACGTGGGCGAGCATCGCGACCGGCAGCTCTGCGCCGGTGCGGCCCCCGCCCTTGCCATCAGGGAACCAGCCCGTCACCTGGGCCACCGCGTCTGGGATGCCGGAGACGTCGGCAATGACAACGTTCGCGCGTTCGCCGTCGACCGGCTCGAGCAGATTGCCGGTGCGGAACTCGGCGACGTCGGACAACCCGAGCCGCTGCGCGTTTGCGGTCGCACACGTCACGGCGGCCTGGGAAAAGTCGGTGCCGATGACCTTGCGGGCACCGAGCCTCGCGGCCACCAGCGATAGCACCCCGCACCCGCAGCCGGCATCGACGACGAGGTCGCCTGGATCGACGCGCAACGCCTCTGCCAGCACCTTGCTGGTTGAGCTCGGGACGAACACGCCAGGTTCGACGACCACCTCGAACGGCCCACTGACGCCGCGCCACACGTAGCTGCGTGCGTCGCCGTCTGCATGGGGTGTCGTGGTGCTCACCCCTGCAGCCTAACGGCGGTCCGCGCGTATCGGAACCTGCCCTAAGGTGGTGCGAATGTTGCCGTCGCGCTACGCCCTGGCCCAACTGAATATCGCCCGGTTGCGGGCACCGCTGGATTCCGACGAACTGGCTGGTTTCGTCGCGGCCCTTGAGCCGATCAACGCACTCGCCGACTCCGCACCCGGCTTCATCTGGCGGCTGACCGGCGGCGACGGCGCGGACGACGCGACGTCCGAACGTTTCTTCGGTGAGACCAACCTGCTGTTGAACATGTCCGTCTGGCGCGACCTCGCCGCCCTGAACGACTTCGTCTTTCGCGGTCCGCATGTCGAGGTGATGCGCCAGCGCCGATCGTGGTTCTTCCCCATGACCGAGATCTACACCGCGCTGTGGTGGGTACCCGCCGACGTCATGCCCACGATCGCCGATGCCGAGGAGCGGATGCTGCACCTACGCGCGCATGGGCCGACTGAGCACGTGTTCAACTTCCGCGAACCGTTTCCGGCCCCCGATGCTCTGTCTACGCCGCCGGCGCCCGATGCTCTGTCTACGCCGCCGGCGCCCGACGATCTCGCTACGCCGCCGGCGCCCGACGATCTCGCTACGCCGCCGGCGCCCGACGATCTC
>OLLJ01000198.1_pt1 | contig 32978 bp, 41 predicted proteins | sample 1604521 | NCBI WGS metagenome assembly OLLJ01 (sample SAMEA104055714, study PRJEB20765) | soil metagenome | isolation source: soil
GTGTGACCGCTCGGAAACGACAGCATGCCGAGGAATCTGCGGTTGATGAGCGGTTTCAGCACGAGATCGGTCAAGGCCACCGTCACCAGTGGGCCGAGCAAACTCAACACCGCCAGCCGTCGGCGTCCGCGCCAGAAGAACAGCGCACCGATCGCGACGCACGCGATCGCCACGTTGCGCGGGTCGGCGAGTGTGATGATGTGCCCAAGCGTTCGCCGGTGATCGCCGAGAAGACGTTGCAGACGGCTGTCCATCGACACGTCAATGCGACCCGGGTCGTGCTGGTTCGCATAATGGACGCCGAGGCCGGCTGTCACGACCACGCCAACCACAATAAGTGCACCGGCCCAGGTGCGACGCGTGACAAGCGCCGCGTCGGTCATGCGCCCGAGTCTAGAAGCGTAATAGCGTGCAGGCACACACCCACGGATGGGAGCGACTTCGGTGTCGGAATCGAACTACGACCACGAGGTCGATCTACTGATCGTCGGTGCTGGGCCGGCTGGCCTCTACGCCGCCTACTACGCAGGATTTCGCGCGCTGTCAGTCGTTGTCGTCGATTCGCTGACCGAACCCGGCGGCCAACTCGCCGCGCTGTATCCCGAGAAGGCGATCTACGACGTCGGCGGTATCCCGTCGATCCTCGGTCGCGAGCTTGCGGCGGATCTCTACCGGCAAGCGCAGACCTACAACCCGACGTTCTTGCTGGGGCACGGTGCGAACGCTCTCAGCACCCTCGACGACGGCACGCTCACGGTAGGCACCGACACAGGTTTGCTTATACATACCAAGGCAATTCTCGTCACCGCCGGCATCGGTATTTTCACCCCTCGTCGACTGCCCGTTGGTCAGGAGTACGAAGGTGTAGGCGTTCGGTATTTCGTGCCAGACCCGAAGGCGTTGCGCGACAAGCGAGTACTCGTCGTCGGTGGCGGCGACAGTGCGGTCGACTACGCCTTGATGCTCGAAGGTGTTGCTGCGTCGGTCACGGTCGTGCATCGTCGGCCCGATTTCCGCGCGCATGAAGCATCGGTCGAGAAGATGCGGTCGTCATCGGTGCGCATCCTTACCCCGTACCAGGTGAGCGGCATGGAGGGTGCCGGCCGGGTCGAGGCGGTCGAGATCACCAATCACGACAGCGGCGAGATCGAGCGGCACGAGGTCGACGAGGTCGTCGCGGCACTCGGCTTCATTGCCGAGCTCGGGCCGCTGTTGGGCTGGGGAATGACGTTGAGCCAGCGACACATCGTGGTCGACACCACGATGGCAACTAACCTGCCGCGCATCTTCGCTGCCGGTGACATCACCGAGTATCCGGGCAAGGTGCGGCTGATCTCGGTCGGCCTCGGCGAAGCCGCCACAGCGGTCAATAACGCCACCGTCGTGATCGATCCGGCGCGGAAGTTGTTCCCTGGCCACTCCTCCGACCCAGCCAAACAGCCGGGCTGAGAAATCGGCCCGGCTACTGGCCCGTCGCGGCCGTGTGGTGCAGAATGTGACCACTGGGACTGCTGATCAGAGAACGAGGACGTCGGGGAAGACGCATCTCATTCGTCTGATGGAGGTTCTCGGTGACCGCTCGCGGTGTGCTCTACGTGCATTCGGCCATGTCCGCCGTTACTCCCCACATCGAGTGGGCGGTGGCTGGCGTCCTTGGCATGGCGGTGCGCATCGACTGGGCACCTCAGCCGGCGTCGTCCGGCTCGGTTCGGGCCGAGGCGTCGTGGGTGGGGGAGCCGGGCTGTGGCGGCCGACTCGCATCGGCGCTGCTCGGGTGGCCGGTGCGATTCGAGGTCACCGAAGACGCGACGCCGGGCTGTGACGGCGAACGGTACGCATTCACGCCGACGCTGGGCCTGTTTCATGCGATGACCTCGGCCAGTGGCGACCTCGTGGTACCCGAGAACCGGCTGCGCACGCTACTGACCAGCGACATCAACGGCGGCCACATCGATGGCGAGGCACGCGACTTCGGCGCTGACCTTCGCCGACTGCTCGGCGAGCCATGGGACGCCGAACTCGAAGCGTTTCGGTATGCCGGCGAAGGTGCGCCGGTGCGCTGGCTACACCAGGTCGTCTAGCCCGCGTCGAACTTCGGCCTCGAAATCAACCTTTGGAAGGCGGCCGGCTTACCAGTGCCGTTTGTATCCGGCGCTCCACTGCTGGCGATCGTTTGACCTGCGGCCGCGCGAGCGGCCACCTTGGCGACGATTGCCGTACGCGTCGCAAGCGGCACCGGCGCGCCGATGTTTTCGAAGTTGACCTCGGTCTCGATCAGCGGCCCGGTGATGAAGACGACGTTGAGATACAGGTCAACGACCTGGCCGCCGCTGGTGATATTGATTCGCCCCGAGCCATGTGCAACAACATTTCGCGGGCCGCCGCCCGTACCGGGCGTGATGACGATCGACGTGCTGTTGACAGTCGTCCCGTCAGGCAGTGAATCGGAGAACTCGCCGCGGACCACCGTGGTGTAGCAGCGCGAAGCCTTGGGACTGCGGATCGTCGCGGTGTCGGCTACGAGGTCGGCGGGGGAGAGATAGAGACTCGCATTGGATCCAATACTCGCGTCACCCAAGGAGTAGTCCTGCGAATCCACTTGCGCGACTCTGTCGAGGTCGGTATTGCGTGCCCCAACGCATGCGAATAGCGCCGCGTCGTACGCGGTGTCCTTCGGGTTGGCTTGGTAGTCCGCGCCGGTCCAGCCGGGCAGGTCGTCGTCATGCAAGGTAATCGCGGTGAGCCTCGCGGTTGCGCTGGCGGAGGCCGCTGCGGCGGTGTCGGAGGGAGCCGGAGACGCCACCGACGGTGACGTCAGAGCGGGCGATGAGACAGCGGACGGCGGTGCAGCTGACAGCGCGGGAGCTGACGGTGCGGGAGACGACAGCGGTGCCGACGCCGACGGGGTGAACGCCGATGCGGCCGGTGAGGCGCTCGCGGCCTTGGTTCCAGTTCCGCCTGACTTGGTGCATGCTGTGAGCAACGATGCACCGACAAGCGGCGACAAGGCACAGTTGTCGGCGTGTGATCATCCGCATGCGCGACAGGCTAGCGGGTTGTTGCACTATTTGCGGCAGTTATCCGCGCGACGGCCGACTAGAGCGGAATGTTGCCGTGTGCCGACCGACCTTGCGGTGCCGCTGCGATTGCGGCCGCGATAGTCGACCGGGATGACGCCGGCGACACAACGTCATCGACGACGCCGAGCGCGACTGCTTTGTCGATGCCGCCAGCGAGCTTCTCGTGCTCGGCCGCGAGTTCGAGTTCGAGTGAGGGCCGCAATGCTTCGCCAACCTCGGCCAGCTTGCGGCGATGCAAAATTCGGACGGCGGCAACGGAGCCCATCACCGCGACTTCAGCTCCCGGCCAGGCGAGCACCTTTGTTGCTCCCAGCGACCGCGAGTTCATCGCGATGTAGGCGCCGCCGTAGGCCTTGCGGGTAATGAGGGTGACGCGCGGAACAGTGGCTTCGGCAAAGGCGTGCAACAACTTCGCACCGCGTCGCACCACGCCGTCCCACTCTTGGCCGAGACCCGGCAGATAGCCGGGGACGTCGACCACGACGACCAACGGCACACCGAACGCGTCGCAGGTGCGCACGAACCGGGCCGCTTTCTCCGCACTGGTGGCGTCGAGGCAACCGCCAAGACGGAGCGGATTGTTCGCGACGACGCCGACGGTGCGACCACCGAGTCGGCCTAGTGTCGTTACGACGTTCGGCGCCCACTTGGCATGCAGTTCGATGCCGGGGGCGTCGAGCACACCATTGATCAGCGGGTGCACGTCGTACGCGCGCTTCGCGCCTTCGGGCAGCAACGCTTCGAGGTCTGTGTCGACGATGGCGACATCGCCGATCTTTCCTTGATTGCCAAGCAAATCGGTCAAGACTCTGGCGCGATCGAGGGCGTCTTCTTCGCTGTCGGTCAGCACATGCACGACACCACTGCGCCGCCCGTGCACCTCGGCACCGCCGAGACGTTCCATGTCGACGTCTTCGCCGGTGACGCTGCGAACGACATCAGGCCCAGTGACAAAGATGCGGCCGGCCGGACCCATGATGACGATGTCAGTAAGCGCCGGACCGTAGGCCGCACCGCCGGCTGCGGGCCCAAGCACAACGGAAATCTGCGGCACCTTGCCTGACGCGCGTGTCATTGCCGCAAAGATGCGGCCGACCGCGTCGAGGCTTTCGACACCTTCGCGAAGGCGCGCACCGCCGGAGTGCCACAGACCGACGATCGGCACGTCGTCAGCGAGTGCACGTTCGTATGCCACCTCGATCGCGCGGCAGCCCGCGCTGCCCATCGCGCCGCCTTGAATCGTGGGGTCACACGCGAAAGCGACTGCGGCAGTGCCGAACATCGTGCCAGTCGCGGCAAGGACGCCGCTGTCGTCGTCCGCGGTAATGGCGTTGAGGCTGCCGTCGTCGAACAGTGCCGTCAGTCGCGCAACCGGCGACCGCGGGTCAGCAATCGTCGCGCCGGTCGTGGGTGTGGTCACGAGGTGTCCTTCCCGTTCGCTAGACCGCGATGATCATGCACAGATGTGGTAGCCGAGCCCAGAATCGTGACAACTTTGTGCATGATCACCGGGGAAACCTAGGCGGGCTTGATGACGAGCACGACGTTGTGCCCGCCGAAGCCGAAGGCGTTGGAGATTGCCGCACCTTCGCGCAACGGGCGTGGGTCAACGGTGACGATGTCGAGCTCGACGTCGTCATCTTTGTCGTCGAGGTTCAACGTGGGCGGCACGATGTGTTCGTTCACCGACAGCAAGGTCGCGATTGCTTCGACGGCACCGGCTGCACCGAGCAGGTGTCCGAGCGACGACTTGGGCGCGCTCACCACGATGCCGTCAGCGACGTTGCCGAACACTTCGCGAATCGCTTTCGCTTCGGCGACATCGCCGGCGGGCGTTGAGGTCGCGTGCGCATTGATATGCGTGACATCGGACGCCGCGAGGTTGGCGTTCTCGAGAGCCGCGCGCAACGCTCGGATGACCCCACGACCTTCGGGGTCGGGCGCGGCAATGTGGTAGCCGTCGGACGTGACACCGGCACCGGCGATCTCGCCGAGAATCGTTGCGCCGCGGGCGATTGCGTGTTCGGCAGCCTCGAGCACAACACAGCCGGCGCCTTCGCCCATGATGAAGCCGTCACGGCCTTTGTCGTAGGGCCGCGACGCGCGTAGTGGTTCGTCGTTGCGGGTCGACATCGCCCGCATGGCCGCAAACGCAGCGAGTGGCAGCGGGTGGATAGCAGCTTCGGTGCCGCCGCAGACCACGACATCGGCTCGGCCGTTGCGGATCATCTCGAGTCCGTACGCGATGGCTTCGGCGCCCGACGCGCACGCGCTCACCGGCGTGTGCACTCCGGCTCTGGCTTGGAGGTCGAGGCCGACCGCCGCGGCCGGACCGTTAGGCATCAACATCGGCACCGTGTGCGGCGACACGCGGCGGGCGCCCTTCTCGCGCAGCACGTCGTACTGGTTGAGCAGGGTCGTCACCCCGCCGATGCCGGAGGCGAAGACCACGCCGAGGCGTTCTTTCTCGACGTTGGGCTTGCCGGCATCAGCCCAGGCTTCGCGGGCCGCGATGATGGCGAACTGTTGCGACCGGTCGAGCGTGCGAGCTTCGACGCGGTCGAGCACGTCGACCGGCTCCACCTCGACCCGTGCAGCGATGCGCACCGGCAGGTCGGCAGCCCAGTCTTCGGTGAGGACGCCGACGCCCGAACGCCCGTCGAGCAGGCCGCGCCAGGTGCTCGCGACGTCGCCACCGATGGGCGTGGTTGCGCCCATGCCGGTGACGACGACCTGGCGACCCTGGCGGCCTGAACGTGCCGGAGTGGACGTTGATGCTTGGCTCACAGGTCGTGCATCTCCTCGGCTGGGCAGAACAGCGTGGTTCGGCGAACCGGCGTGGCTGTCGATCGGTTAGGCAGAGATCGACGCCTTCTCGATGTAGGTGACCGCGTCGCCAACCGTCTTCAAGTTCTTGACGTCGTCGTCGGGAATGCGCACGCCGAACTTCTCTTCAGCTGCGACCACGACTTCGACCATCGACAATGAGTCGACGTCGAGGTCGTCGGTGAAGCTCTTGTCGAGCTGGACGTCGGCGGCCGGAATGCCGGCGACCTCGTTCACGATCTCGGCGAGACCGGCGAGGATCTCCTGCTCTGACAGGGCCATGAGTGTTGCTCCTTATGGTGGGTGGAGGGAGTACACGGGACGGATTGCGGAGGGGACGTGCAGTAGATCAGGGAACCTCGATGACCTGAGCAGCGTAGGTGAGGCCGGCGCCGAATCCGATAAGCAAGGCGGTTTGGCCGCTGACCAGTTCGCCGCGTTCGCGCAGCGCCGACAGCGCGAGTGGGATGGACGCCGACGACGTGTTGCCTTGCGTTTCCATGTCGCGCGCGATGGCCACCGTGCTCGGCAGCTTCAACGTTTTGACCAGCGATTCGACGATGCGCATGTTGGCCTGATGAGGCACGAACGCACCGAGTTCTTCGGGTAAAACGCCAGCGGCGTCGAGTGCCTTGCGGGCAACTGGGGCCATCTTCGTGACGGCCCACCTGAAGACGGTTTGGCCGGCCATCTTCAAGGCAACCGGCGGCAATGCGGTGCCGGTTGCGAGCGCGTGCTGCACTTCGATATAGGTCGGCTCTTGGGTGATCGTCCGTACATGTGAACCGTCGCTGCCCCACACCACCGGGCCGATTCCCGTCGTCGGGCTCGCGCTGACGACCGCAGCCCCGGCGCCGTCGGCGAACAGAAAGGCCATGCCGCGGTCGTACGGGTCGACGAAGTCGGTCATCTTTTCCGAGCCGATGACCAGAACGTGCTCGGCACTGCCCGACCTGATCGCGTCGTTGGCCACCGAGAGTGCGTAGCTGAAACCAGCGCAGGCCGCGTTGAGGTCCATCGCACCCGCGTTCACCGCGCCGAGCCGGTCTTGCACTTCGCTCGACCCGCCCGGCGTTTGGTAGGGGTGCGTGCAGGTCGCGAGCACAACCAAGCCGATATCGGCAGCGGCGACTCCTGACGCGGCGAGCGCTTTCGATGCCGCGCTGGTCGCCATGTCGACGACCGACTCGTCGGGCGCGGCGTAGCGGCGGGTGATGATGCCGCTGCGTTCGCGAATCCACTCGTCGCTCGAGTCGATGTTCTCGCAGATCTCGCCGTTCGTGACGATGCGCGTGGGGCGATGCTCCCCGATCGCGACGATGCGCGCGCCGGGTGCGCCCGGACGCATTTTCATGCCGACACCTCGGGGTGGATGCGGGCCAGCGGCTGCCCGGGGGAGACCGGGTCGCCGTTCTCGACCAGCCATTCGACCAACGTGGCGTCGTACTGCGCAATCACTTCTTGCGCCTCTCGCCTGGTGACGACTCGGCCGATAACCGCGCCAGCTTGCAGATCGTCGCCGATCGCCGCGTTGCCCGACTCGAACGTTCCGGCCAGCGGTGCGACGAGCAGGCGCCACGCGGGCGCGGCGCTGAACTCGATGTCGTGGCGATGCTTTTCGATCAGCTCGCGGGCGGCGTCGAGGTCGTCGGGAGTCTTCAACGCCAGCGTTTCGACGTCGGGTAGCGCGCGTCGGATCAACCCCACCAGGGTGCCCGCCGGCGGCAACTCGATGACGGCAGTAACCCCGAGGTCACCGAGGGTCTTCATGCATCGATCCCAGCGCACGGGTGCCGCTACCTGGTCAACGAGCCGGCCGACGAACTCGGGGCCGTGGGCGATGATGCTGCCGTCGGCGTTCGACAGCAGGCGGGTGCCGGGCTCGGACGTCGGCAGCCCGGCCGCGAGCTGATGTAGCCGGGCGACGGCGGGCGCCATGTGGCTGGTGTGGAACGCGCCGGCCACGGCCAACGGGCGTAGGCGGGTGCCCTCGGGTGGGTCGGCGGCCAAGGCTGCGAGTTGCTCAGCCGTGCCAGCTGCGACCACTTGGCCGGCGGCGTTGACGTTGGCGGCGGTGAGGCCGAGTTCGGCCAGCTTCGCCAGCACCGTGTCAGAGTCGCCACCGAGGACGGCGGTCATGCCGGTCGGGCTGATCGCTGCGGCGCTGGCCATGGCCCGGCCGCGTTCGCGGACGAGCACCAGGGCCGACTCGGGCGAAAGCACACCGGCCAACGCGGCCGCGGTGATCTCGCCAACACTGTGGCCGGCGACGGCGGCGACGTTGCTCGCGACATCGTCGAAGCTGCTCGACAGCCGACCGGCCGGCTTACCGGGAATGCCGAATTGTGGTTGCCCGTCAGGGAAAAGCACTGACGCGGCGGCGAGGCCGGCCCCGACAAGAAGGGGCTGGGCGATCGCGGTGTCTTTGATTTCGTCAGCGTCGGCGGTGCTGCCGAGTCGGGCCAGGTCGAGATCGAGAACGGCCGACCACCAGGTCACCGCATCGGTGACACCAGGAAGCTCGAGCCAGGGCGCGAGAAAGCCGGGAACCTGGGCACCTTGACCGGGGGCGAGCAGCGCGAGCACGAGTTCCACCTTGCCGTCTTTGGCCGGGCGGTGCGCTGTCCGGCCGGACCAAGTCGCCTGCGCGACCTTGTAGAGAACCTACAACGACACGATCATGAGGGTTGTTTCCCTGACGCCCCGGCGGGCCGCTCCACGACGGCCAGACGGCCGAGCACGAGGGCGATATGCAGGGTGAATGCGCCACGGGCGTCGGTGGCGGCGTAACCGGTCAGGTCCGTCGCCCTCCGTAGCCGGTAACGCACGGTATTGGGATGCACAAACAACGCCCGGGCGGTGGCTTCGAGCGAGCCAGCGTGCGCGAGGTAGGCGCTGACCGTGTCGAGCAGCCCGCCGCCGGCCGCCGTCAATGGCAGGTAGACGTGGTCGATCAATTCGCCCCGGGCGGCGAGGTCGCCGTTGATGGCGCGTTCGGGCAGCAGATCGCTGGCAAGCACCGGTCGGGGCGCATCGGGCCATGACCGCGACGCGACGAGGCCGGCGACCGCGGCCTGGGCGGAGACAGCGGCCGACATCAGATCGGGCACGGCCGGCCCGATCACGATCGGGCCGGCGCCGAACCGCGCGAGCAGCGCGCGCGAAGCGTGCAGAGGATCGGCCGCGCCTCCCAGCACGGCCACCAACCGATCGCCTTGTACCGCGACAAGGACGTCGAGCCCGGCATGTCGAGCGGCTCGGCGGACGCCATCCACGACTGCTTCAGGGGCGTCGTCCGGCGGAGTGCCGATCACGACGGTGACCGACGTGGGCGACCCCCAGCCGAGCGCGGCAGCGCGCGATCGCAGCGCCTCGTCGGTCTCGCCGCGCATGAGTGCGTCGACCACCATGGCTTCGAGCCGGGCGTCCCATGCACCGCGAGCTTCGGCCGCTTGCGCATAGACCCGGGCGGCCGCGAACGCGACTTCGCGGGCGTAGACCAACACCGCTTCCCGCAGCTCGGCCGCGTGATCAGGGGCCGCGATGCTCTCAGCCGCCGCTTCGACGACGCCGATCGTGATGCGCACCATCTCGACGGTCTGTTGCAGGCTGACGGTCCTGGCGAGTTCGCGGGGAGCGGTGCCGAACACCTCGCCGGTGATTTCGCGCGACGGGTCGGCCCGTCTGAACCATTCGACGAACGCGGCGATTCCGGCTTGGGCAACCAGGCCGACCCATGACCGCAGTTCGGCCGGCATCGCCCGGTACCAAGGCAGCGTCTCATCCATGCGCGCAATCGCCGCTCGCGCGAGATCGCCGGTCGCTCGGTCGAGTTGGCGTGCGGTTTCAGCGCGTGCGCGGGCCGGGGAGGACGCTGCTGCGGGTGTCACAGCCGATCAGTGTGCCGCACCTGACACGGTAACGGCGGCCCGGTAACGGCGGCCCAGTAACGGCGGCGCCGAGCTACGGCGTTGGGCTACGGCGTTGGGGTGATCGCTCCGTGCCACGGCGCGATGAGGGCGAGGTACTCGCGACGGGCCAAGACCGGTCGGGCATAGGCAGCCGCCACCGCATCGCGAATCGCTTTCAGCGCAGTACTGCCGACCTGCGGCTTCACGGTCGTGCTCGATCCGTCGCTGCCGACGATTTCGTCAGCGGCGATGAGATCGAAGTCTTCGTAGAACGACGTGTCGACGCGATCGAACGCGGTCAGCACCTCGATCACCAGCGGCGAGTCAGGCGCCAGCGCACGCCCACGTGCATGCGCGACGAACGCGGTGTCACGCCAATGGCCGGCCAACGTCGCGATTTCGGCGATCGTGAGCCGCTGCATGCGGTTGAGGATGCCCAGGATTTCGGCCAGGTTCGGGTGCAGGTCAAGAGAGCTGATCGCACGGGCGCGAACGCGGCGGTTCCACGACATCGTCGTCCTCCTGGTGGTCTCACCTTCTATGTCGGCAGGAGAGCAGCTCGGGGAGAGAACAACCGCGCGATTTCCTCTCTCAATTCATGCTTCACCGACGGCTGGGAACGCTCCCGGTGGCTAGGGTCACTCGTCATGCCGGTCGACGTCCGCCTTGCTGGTGATCGTTTCGAGAGCCGCGGCGATCTGGTCGTGTCACGGCACTCGTTCTCGTACGGGCCGCACTACGACCCGGCGAACACCCGCTTCGGCCCGCTGGTCGCCCACAACGACGACGTGCTCGCTCCGGGCGGCGGATTTCCCGAGCACCCGCATCGCGATCTCGAGATCGTCACCTGGGTGCTCGTCGGTGCGCTCGAGCACGGCGACAGCACCGGCGGCAGCGGCCTGCTGACACCCGGCATGGTCGGTCGGCAGCGCACGGGTGCCGGCGTGCGACACCTCGAGCGCAACGCATCGTCGGGTGCCACCCGCTACCTCCAGATGTGGCTCATACCGGACGCCGACGGGCCGGCGTCCTATGCCACCGCTGACGTCGCGGCCGCTCTCGGCGACGACTTCGTCGTGGTGGCGTCGAGTGCTCCCGGCGCACCCGTCAGCTTGGTGTGCGCGGGTGCTTCGTTGTTGGTCGGGCAGTTTCGCGGCGGTGCGAGCGTGCCGGTGCCGGCGTCCGCGCTCGCGCATCTATTTGTTGCGCGCGGCGCGGTGTCATTGAGCGTGGCCGAGTCGGTGTCGGAGCTCACTGAGGGCGACGCTGCGCGGCTCGTCGACGTGGAGTCGGCGCATCTTGAGGTGCGCGCCGACTCCGAGGTGCTCATCTGGGCCTTCGCTGGTTGAGGCGTCGCGCCCGATCGGGAAGGTTCTTGTGGGGGACGCCCGGATGCGGATCTCACTCTGTTTAGACTCAGCACTTGCGCCATGGGCGTGGGTGCGTTGGACTACAGTTTCGAGCGGCACTAGGGAGGGTCTTCGTGAGCGCGACCGCGGGCCACGCGGAAGGTGAGCGCGGCCGGGCCGAGAAGCTTGGCTTCCAGGCCGGGCAAGTGGTCCAAGAGATCGGCTACGACGACGATTGCGACGAAGAACTTCGAGTCTCAATCGAAGCACTCATTGGCAGCGAACTCGTCGACGAGGACTACGACGACGTCATCGACGTGGTCGTGTTGTGGTGGCGCGATGAAGACGGCGACTTGGTCGACGCACTCGTCGACGCACTCACCTCTCTCGCAGATGGCGGCACAATCTGGTTGCTGTCACCGAAAGCCGGCCGCGCTGGTCACATCGAACCGAGCGATGTCACCGAAGCTGCGCCGACAGCAGGGTTGAGCCAAACCAGTTCGATCAGCGCCGGCCCCGATTGGTCGGGCGCGCGCCTCGTTGCACCGAAGAGCTCGCGAAAGCGTTGAGCTCCAACACAAACATTTCGGACGCCGCGTTGCCGGCGATCGGTGAACCTGCACCAGACTTCGAGCTTGTCGATCAGCACGGCACACCCGTGCGGCTGTCATCGTTTCGCGGCCGCACACGAGTCGTCGTCATGTTCTATCCGTGGTCGTTCTCCCGGGTGTGCACGGGTGAGCTCTGTGTGTTGCGCGACGACCTCGGTCTGTTGACCGACCTCGATGCCCAGCTGCTCGCGATTTCGGTCGACTCGAAGTACGTGCAGCGAGTCTTCGCCGAACGCGAAGGGTTCACGTTCCCGTTGCTCGCCGACTTCTGGCCGCATGGTGAGGTGGCCCGCCGCTACGGCATCTTCGACGGCGTGGCCGGGGTTGCCCTGCGCGGCACCTTCATCGTCGATCGCGAGGGCGTGCTGCGCTGGTCGATCGTTCGGGGAATCCCCGACGCCCGAGATGCGCAGCAGTATCGCGACGTGCTGGCGACTCTCGACTAACAGCTTGCTGACAGTCGAGATGTCCTGGGATGCGTACGATGGGTATCGGCTCCACCTTCAAGGCGGCCGGAGGGCCCATGGTTGACGACGACCACAAGTTTGCCCTGGCTTGGCGTACCGGATAGCCCGTGCTTGAGTACGCGCTGTCCGGCTACTGGACCGTGGCCGATGCGCGCGCGTGGAAGGCTGCGATCAGTGCCAAGGTCAAGCAACGCAGCGGCACCGGTGTGTGGTACATGATGGGCGACCTGTCGGAATTGAAGACGCAACCTGACGAAGTGAACAACATTCGCGACGAGGTCACCCAGATGACCCTCGCGAACGGTCTCGGAGGGTGCGTGATGTACGGCATTTCTGTAGTCGGATTGATCCAGTTGCGCCGCCTGCTCAAGGCGTCAGGCCGCGCCGAGAAGTTCGCCTACACAGAGACAGCCGCCGAGGCCGAGCGTCAACTCAAGACCTGGATGACGCCGTAGCGAGGTCGGAATCGCCTGGCCTCGACCGCTAAGCTGACCTGCCGTCACCTTCCCGCATTGGCGGCTTTTCGGGCGCGTAGCTCAGCGGAAGAGCACCCGGCTTACACCCGGGCGGTCACAGGTTCGAACCCTGTCGCGCCCACTCGCATCTACGCAGGCCAAAGGCCATATCGGAGGCATCGCTTCCGCTCCGTGCCATAGACGTGCCAGATCGGTGGGCGCTCCGATTGGAGCCGCTATGACCACCCTCTGCAGGACCACCGACGTCCAAGTCGGCGACCGGATCACCGAACACGACACTCCCGACGGCCCGTTCTATGAGGTCGTGAAGGTCAACCGTGCGTCGTTCGTCGTGGAGACCGCGACCGCAGACGAATCGGCCAACGACGAGACCTACCCGCTGACCGTGCGCATGTCATCCGGCGGGTCGGTGCTCGTCGCGCGCTAGGCCGAACTGTCAGCCCCACCCGCTACAACGAAAGACGGCCCCGGTCGGTGTAGCGAGCACCGAACCGAGGCCTTGATCCCAACCCTCTGTGAAAGGAATTGGAACCCATGAGCAACGCTACAGAAACGACCACCACGACCACTGTCCCGCCGTGCCCGGAGTGGTGCACGTTGAAGCCAGGGCACGACTTCACCGGTGAAATTCCCGGGGTTGAGATGAGCCGCGGGCACGCAATGGACGTCGGCCCCGTCGAGATCAGCGCCGAGGAGACGCAGACAGCCGACGGCGCGATCACGTTGTATCCGCCCAGCCTGTACCTCGAGCTCGACGGCTACGGGCACCTGACAGCCGAACAGGCGCGCGAATTGGTGCCGTGGCTGATCAGGGCAGCGGACAAGCTCGACGAACTCAACAGCGGTGCAAAGTGACGGCCGCGACGGCACAGATGACGACGTGCCCGTCGTGGTGCGCCGGCACCACGAACGAGTTCGACGAGTTCACCGGCGCCACCTACCACGAGTCGGCGCTCATCGAGGTGCCCGGCATCGGCGTGCTCAGTCTCGCGACAATGACCGGCGACGACGGCCAGCTGCTGCCGCCGATCATCATGCTCGACCAGACCGAGTGGACGCCAGCGGAAGCGCTCGCGGCCGTGGAGCAACTCCGTGTGGTCGTCGTGTCGCTGGTCGAGCAGTCGCTCGCGGGTGGTGTGGCATGACCGCCGCGGCGGACACGGCCCTGTCGATTCTCAGCGGGTTCGTGTCGGAGTCTTTGGCGCGCGAAGAGGCCGAAGTGTGGCTGGAGTTCGCGAGCATCATCGACGCTGACGGGCTGCTCGACGGATTGGTCGAGCAGGACGCGAGGGCGGTGATCGCCGTCACCCTGTTCGACCTGCGCGAGGTCGGCGTCGACGGTTTGCGGCACCGCGCGGAATGGATCGAGACGACCGAGCGCGGGCGGGAACCCTTGCACGACCCTGCTGCGGTCGTCGGCGCGATGCGTCGAGTAGCCGACCTCGCAGACATGAAGTGGTGACCGACCCCCTGCTGGCGTCGTGGTCGGCGTGGATGCAGTTGGGTGGCGCCGCGCCGACCACATGCCGGACACGACTAGGTGCGCTGCGGCGCCTGTCGCAGGCCGCGGGCCGGCTCGACACCGTGACCAGTGACTCGCTGGCTCAGTGGCTCGCCGGGTTCAGTCGCGCCTCGACCCGATCGACGAACCTGTCCTATGTGCGCTGTTTCTACGACTGGGCGCTCATCAAGGGTCACGTCACCATCGATCCGACGCGGCAGTTGCCGAAGATCAAGGTGCCGCGAGCGACGCCGCGGCCGGTGCCTACCGAACAGTTGCAAGCCGCGCTCACTCGAGCAAGCGACCAGGACCGGCTGTGGCTGGAGTTGATGGCGTTCGCGGGGTTGCGAGTGTCCGAGGTCGCAGCGTGCCGCCCTGGCGATGCGTGGCTCAGTGTCGATGGCTCGTGGTGGCTGCGGATTCCGCACGGCAAAGGTGGTCACGATCAGCAGGTGCCGTTGCCACGCTGGCTCGGCGAGCGGCTGTCGACGGCCGAGCCGTGGGACGTCGGCGTGCAGCAGGTCTATCGGCACAGCCGCGACCTACTTCGCTCGGTCGGTTCGACGTCGACCCCGCACGCCTGCCGCCACTTTTACGCGACCGCGTCGCTGCGCTCCACCGGGAACCTGCGGGTCGTCCAGCAGATGATGCGGCACGCTGATGTCTCGACCACTGCCCGCTACACCGCAGTCACGTCGCAGGAGATGGTCGACGCAGCCGAGGGTCTGCCGAGGTTCGCCTGAGCCGCACCCGAATGGCCGCTAGCGAGCCCGGCACTGTCGGCCGTAGCATTCGCCGTCTCGACGCCCAGGCTTCTATCTCCCCCGGTAGACCTGGGCGTCGTGCCGTTCTTCGCGGCGCGAGGTAGGCGCCGGGCCTCGTTGATGTTGCCAGCCGCAAGACGCCGCCCACGCGTCGCGAGTCGCTTCTGCCCGATTGGAGTTTTACACCCGGTGGCTGATCGCGCTCACTTTGGCGCTCGGCGTCTTGGCCGCCGCAACGATCATCTTCCGCTAAGTCCGGTGGCGGCACTGTGACAACCGATGCCGCGCGGTTAGTACTGCCAGACGCCGAGGATGTTCGACTGCGGCGCGTAGATAAGCTGAAAACCCGTCGTGACCGGCAAATCGAATACGAGAGTGCCGTTCGCCTTCTCTCCCGAGTTGAGCGTTACGAAAGTGAGCTGAGCTGGCTTCATGTTCACTGCGAAGGACGGGTCATAGTGGCCACCGTCCGTTGTACGCACGTAGAAGTCGCCAGACGTGACAGTGACGCGTTGGAACGCTGTCGCATACACGACCACAGCAACAAAGTGGCCGTTGGCCGGTCGCAAGAATCCACCGTCCATTGAGGCAGACGCAATGCTCGGGCTGATACCAATGCCAACGCCTAGGTCAGCGAAGTTGAGGCCCGTACCGGCCGATGCCGTGGGTATCACCGGAGCCGGCGCAACGGTTTCGATCGGCGCGGCACTGGGGATGTAGCCGAGCATGGCGCACGCGGCCAGAATGTTGCTTAATCCCGCTGTAGTAGGTGCCATGTTAGTCGCCACGATGCGGGTGAGCGTCAGGTCGCCAGCGTGCGTCAGGGCGACGTTATCGCTTGCTAGTTGGGTTTGCTGCGATGCTGTAAGTGGCCCGCTGATCTGGTAGCCAAGTTCGTTCTCCTGCTCGCAGACAGCTTGCGCGTTGGTGTTGAAGGTCGCTTCGACGCTCGCTGGTGTCGAGGCCGCCGGCGGCAAGTTGCTGGCTGAAGTCGCGGACACGGTGCTGGAGCTGCTGTGTGTCGCCGATTGGCAGCCGAGGAGCGCGAGTAACAGCGCGGGTACGACGTAGAGCGGCTTCAATGGGCTCCCTTGTTTGGCTCAGAGCCTGGCGGTGCGGTATCGGCCCGTCAATCTCACCACCTCGCCCGCACCCTCGCGGCATCACGCGATCCCATCACGGCCAGATCCGATTCGGCGCGCCGCCGACGACCAGGTCGGGCTCGCCACGATGATGCGAAGTCGCGGCGCCCGATGTTTCTCCCCCGTTTCGTCGGGCGCCGCCCCCCTGTGCCAAAGCCCCGTGTGGCGGACAAACGGAGACTAGAACCCCAGCTGGCCGTGGCTAGCCGCTCGTCAATGCCATTGACACTTTCGGGCCGTGGCGTCGGCTAGCCCGACTACGGTGCGAGGTATGCCACACGACGAACTGGCCGGAAAGATCGCGACCTGGGTAGAGCGGTCAGGTTTCGCTCTCGAACTCCGGGTCGCACGCGCTTTCGCTCAAGCACCCCACTTGCCGCGAGAGCCTTTCACGGAGATCGGGCCGGTCGAGGTGACGCCAGCCAAGATGTACCGCGATCGAACAGAGAACAAGTGGCGCGAGACCGACATGCTTGCCGAGGTCCACAGCCAACGCGATCAGAACCGTGTCCTCCGAGTTGTTGCCGAATGCAAGAGTGGCGCGGGAAAGCCCTGGGTCGTTTTCACTGACCCCCACCGTTCCTGGGTCACAGACGATGACGCATTCAGCGGGTTTCTGTTCCGCTGGGCTGGCGCTCTGGACGTTCACAAAATCTGGAAAAGTGCACGCGGCGCGCCGTGCCTACCAGCGAAGGTAACCGGCTACGCGCTCGCAGAGGCCCGGTTCACTGAAGACCAGAACCAAAAGCAACCGACGGACCCAGACGTCCCATACCGCGCGGTTAGGCAAGCGATGGCAGCCGCGATGAGTTTGCACGAGGAAGAACGCGCCGACGCCGATACTTACGTGCGCATCACAGTTCCGATCGTCGTGACCGCCGCCCCGATCTTCGAGTGCTCGCTCTCGCAAACAGGCGAGGTCCTGACCGTGCCCGTGAACTATGCCGCGCTCTACGCCCAACCGGAAGCCGATCGCACGCCGCTGGCCGTACAGGTAATGACCGAAGACCACCTCCGGAATGAATGGGTGCCCGGGCTAGACGAGACCCTCCGTAACCTTTCCTGGATCTGACGCCCGCCACCTCGCAAGCACCCTCGCCGACATCACCCGGCTTCGCGCCCGCCACTCGTCGTCGCTGATGGGCACGAGCTCGTCGACCCAGCCAGCGTCGGGTTGCCGGCCGCGCTCACAGATCAGGCAATGCCACAACGCCCGCTCAGCGCCATCGGGTCGGCGGACCTGATCCTCGGTAGATGCGCCGCACGGGCACGGCGGAATCGTGCCGCCGTGAATCCAGACGGTCGGCATGGTGCGCTCCGCATCCCGACCCGCGATTCAGCATGGTCGAGTCCGACGCAGACACGCCAGAGGCCCTCAGTCCTGCTCTGTCGCCTCCAGCTCGAGGCATTCGGGCACTCTGCACGACAGCCCACGCGCCCCTAAGCGACCTAGGCGAACCGCTGGAGGCGCCTAGCGATTGTTCGTCGGGGCTGCCAAGATCGGCCCCATGATCCCCGGTGCGCTGGGTTCAGTGGCGACACGATGGCTCGTGCGGCGTGGTCTTTCGACCCGACGTTGGGCCTTCGGAACGGTCCTCGGTGTGTGCGGAATGTTGTGCGTGGGCTGCGAGCACACCGCTGGCGCTGCCCGACCAACGCCTAGCGCCAGTTCCGCAGTTAGTGTCGCGCCCATCGCAGTTGCGGCGCCGACCGTCGATCTGTCCTACGCGCAAGCCCTTTTCGCTGCTGCCGCCCAAGTCCAGGCACAGGTGAACGCAGCAACTAGCCCAGCCGACCTCATGCGGCTGGCGATCCAATGGGAGTACCGGCCGCCTGGCGGTACTCCGCTGGAGGTCGCGCAGGCGGAATGGGCGGCTGCCTATTTGGCGCGCGCCGCCCAGCCCAAGACCAACGGTCCTGACGCGGTGAAATGCAACACCCTCGCCCACGACGTTGCGCCCAGCGCACCGGAGCAGGTGTTCGGCGACTGCATGGCCGGTCGCCTGCCGTGAGAGCCAAAGGCGACTCACGACCTGACATCCGAAACCCTTGACACGCGCAATGTTCTTGAAGTTGTCGGCGGTCGCTGACACGATGACGGAGTCTTAGTTGAGGACCGGATTCGCCAAATCAGGGCTCCTCGCCAGCCACGGAGCGGCAGGTCGGAATTGATTCCGGCGTGCCGCTCTTGGCGTGTCGGGGTCCGTTGACAGTGCCGCTGATTAGAGTCAGACACGGCGAATCCTGGCGTTACCTCCTACGACCCTGAAAGGCATCCCGTGAGCTCGCGCATCCCGCGCGGGCCAAAGTCGTTGAGCCTTCCCCACTTCGACAAGAAGCCCGCTCCGAGTACGCAGGCCACCCGCGGCATGACGTCGTGCGCGGGCGTGCTGGCGCGCGCGATGAGATTAGCCAAAGCGGCGACAGCCTGGTGGTCAGACGATGGGCCAACCGCCACGCGGCGACCATGGCTGCCCGCAGTCGAAGCAGTGCGGCGCGCCGACGTAGGACTGGACGCTGCCGTCTTCCCGCAGCACCACGGCGCCATGGTCGAGGCCTTCGGGGTCCGAGGGCCGCCGACAAAGCTCGAACGTGATTCCGCCGCACGGGCAGATCGCGTGATCCCTCGGGGTCGTGGCCCGCCGTTCACGGTGAGTTGCGAGATCCGAAATCACATACACCCCTACGGTCTCGATCGAGGCCAGATTGCGAATCACGGATGACAATCCGGAAAAAGATACATAGGCACTACCCGCTCGGGCCGAGCGGGACGTGGAAAACGGGCCAGCGAGTCCCGGACGGCGGCCTTTGGGTCGATCAGTTCGGGACGATCACCTGGTTCGATGCAGGTACGACTTTTAGTACCTGCGTTGGTCGGAAGGGCACTTGTGCCTTCCGTCGCCGGGTGCCTCGCGCAGCGCAAACTGCGTAGGTAAGAACTCTCGGTAGGCGCACCATCCGGGGGCGCGGCGCTTGCCGCGTCCCCGGCTCTCTCCGAGCCGGCTGGAACCACCACAGGACATACCACTCTGCATCGAGAGCTAAGCCGATGCAAATGAATGGTCGGCACCGCCGGGGTGGAACCTTGACGGCCGCGCCGCGAACATTCGATCTCGTTACCGAAACGTGACATTCGCCGCGCGGTGGGTGGCCGGCCCCCCGTCTGGGGTCCCGCCCTCGCGCCCTGGAGCGTCTCCGAGTTGATCTGGGGTGGCATCAGTTGGCCGTAGTCGCCGTCGGCAGAGACTTCAGCAGTTCCCGTGCCGAATCACGCCCACTTGGTGCGAGTAGACCGAGCAGTGCGCCGGCGACGGCGGTCATGCCCTTGAGCATCGCGGCGTCGCGGGCCTGCGTGATCTGCGCGACCCGGGTTGTGATCTCGATCGCGGCCCTAACCCCGGTGCCGTGCGTGCGCTCGACGTGGGCGAGTGCCTCGAGCTTCTCCGCTTCGAATCGCTCATCGAGTGGCGCCCATGCGAGCGCGGCCGCGTCAGGAAAGTGATCGACGAACGCGAACACGGCGTCTCGCGCCATCTCGGCGAGTTCGGCGTCGGTGAAGCTGGCCACCGTGGGGCTGGCCATCAGCGCCGCCCGCCGGTCGAATAGAGGCCCATGCTTGGTGTCGTCGCCGCTTTCACTTGCGCATGCGCCGCACCGCCGTTCAACGCCGCAGCCACATGCTGACCGGTTGCGGCCGGGGTCTTCGACTCCATGGCCAAGATTTGCTGCAGCAACGAATTGGTTTGCTGGATGCCGCGCGCTATCGCTTCCTGCGTGCCATACACGGAAGCGGTCGAGTTGATGGAGTTGTCGAGCGAGTTGATTTGCGCGACGTCAGCCTTCGACGAGTTCAGCAGCGACGCGACCTGCGGTTCCGACGACAAACCGGCACCGACGAACTGCTCGATCAGGTCCTGGTTGATGCCGAGCTTGTGCAGCCCCGCTATCTCGGACGCGAACTTCGACGTCTGCGCAGAGTACAAAGACAACTGGCCGAGTAGCGGCGACTGCACGCTCGACGTCAGTTGACCGGTCTTCGGGTCGACGGTCACATTCGTCACCGAACCCATGCCCGGCAAGCTGCTCAAGTTCGCGCGCAACGAGTTCGCGGCGGTCGTGCCGAAGGTGAGCATGCTGCCGAACGCCGCCTGCAGCGCGGTCGCCAACGACTGCGCCGGGCCGGTCAGCTTCTGGTTGAGATCAGAGAACGCGACCGTCAGCGGGTTCGTGCCGGTCGTGATCCCCTGCGCGAGCGACGCCATCAGGTTCAGGCCGAGCAGACCGGCGATACCGGCCGCGTTGTTCACGGCGGTGCTCACACCGCCGCCTCCGCTGGAGTTCGGCAGAGAGAACGCGGGCGGCGCTCCAGTACCAGCGCCCGACTGATCGAACATAGAGTTGCCGAAGTACGAACCGATCTGGCCGGGCACCTGCGAATTGTACGTCGAGGTGCCATAGATGTTGCTGCCACCAGTGAACGGGTCAACTGGTGCGGCTGTGGCGGCGTAGTTGGTGGCGTCGGCCGTCGTCAGCGGTGCCCCCATGCCGAGGTATGACGCTAGAGGAGTCCCGTCGAATCCTGGCTGGGTCACTAGCTGCGCTAGTGCTTTCTTTCCCACGCCGCCTGGCAGGTTATTCAGAAACGCCAGCCGCGCATCTGGGCTGAGTTGGGACAGGTCCGTGTTACCGATACCGAAGTTGTTACCGCCGGACAGTTTCGACAACGCCAACCCGGCCGCAACGGCGAGCGCGGGAATACCGAACAGCGCAGAGCCGAGCAGTCCGACTTTTCCGGCAGCACCCGCCGCACCAGCAGCGTCGCCCGCAGTGGTGGCCGCACCTGCGAACAACCCAAGCTTGTCGGCCCCCGCCGCTGCCGCTGTAGCGAGCGTGCCGAAGAGGATCACGACCGAGGGGAAACTACCGATGACCTGCGCAGCGAAATCGAGGATATGCAGCAGCACTGGCAGCGCTGGCATCAGTGCGGCCAAGATGTGCGCGAGAGCCGCGCCCACATCCTCAAGCGTTTTTACCAACAACGGGCCGTTGTGCTCGACGTACTTCAAGAACTCCTGGAAGCCCTGCGTCGATGCCAAATGCGTCGCCCAGCTTGCGAACGCCGTCCCCATCCCCGACAGGCCGTTGACCACTAGCGTCTCGATCGGTGCGAACGCCCGGAACAGTTCAAGCACACCGGCCCCGAACCCGCCGAACGCGCGCGTCAAACCCAGGATGTCCTGCTCAGCTGTTCCGGCGAGCCAATCCATGAACTGCTTCGCGGCCGGTGACTGCAACGCCGTGTTCAAGTTGCTCAGAATCGTCGACACGGCGCCCGCGCCCGCCGTGATGAGCGGCTGAATCAGCGGCAGCGACGTCGTCAGCAGCCCAGCGAACGCGGTCACATCGCGGGTTATCTCAGGAGTGAACCCTGCCGCGAACGACTTCCAAATCCCATCCAGCGAAGTGATCGACTGCCCGAGCGCGATAGTCGACGGCCCGAGTGAGGTGACAAGCGCCTGCTCTTTGACGAGCGCATCCGCCCGCGCCGTGTTCGACGTCGCGTTCTGCACTGCCAACTGCGCAGCCTGCAGCTTCTGCGTCGCGTTCGTCGCATTCGTGATATCGGTCAACGCGATCGCGCCGAACGACGCCAGGCCCGCGCCGGCCGCGAAGACCGCACCCGACACGGCGACCAGACCCGCCGTGAGTTCCGGTAGCAGAGGAAGCGCCGCCGCGATACCGCCCGCGAGCAAACCGATACCGCCAGGGCCGCCAGCGTTGCTCGCCGAATGCCCGAGCGCATCAATCTCCGCGCGCGCCTCCGTCGTGTCCGCATCGACCTTGATATGGACGTCTTTGGTAGACGCCTCATCGACTATCGCCCGGACCTTCTCGGAGAAGCCCTCAGCAGAGGGAACCACGGACACTGAGACTGAGCCCACACTTATGCGGCCGGCCATCAGTTCGCCCGCCGCTGCCGTCGACGAGACCGCCACGCAGCAACGCGGCAGGACTCCGAACACCAGAGCCGAGGCTGCCCCTGATGACGCTGCACGGGCAGCGGGCCATGGCAGCGCGCGCACGGCGCCAACGAACGCCAGAAGTCAGGACCAGTGCCGGGTTGCGCAACCCGGTAGAGACCGATCATGCGGTCACCGCGCCGCTACGGCTCTGCGAAGTCCAGACCTGCGCGCACCGCGAGGGGCAATACGTAGCGGATCGCGTGCCTAGGGGGGTGGGGGGCGTCGGAATGCCCAAGCCCCCCTGGGCCCCCACGTCGCATCCGGACGGTATAGCACCACGGATCATGCATGCGGTGTCTGCTCGTTTTGCCATCAAAGCAGCCCCGGGTGCGCTTCAGGTGGGCGCCGCAGTTTCGGTCGTGCGAGCTGCGATTCGCTCTGTGTCTTCTCGGTGTGGCACTTGCGTCCGCACGTCGGACACGGTCGCCCGTGTGCCGGCGCGATGTTGCTCGGATCATGTGTCCCGCCGCGTGCGAGGTTGAGAACGTGGTCGGCTTGTTCTGCACCCTCGTGCCCACAGAGATGGCAGCGTCCCTGATGGTCGCGGAGCGCCTGCGCTTTGAGTGAGTTCCAGTTGCCAGGCACGACGCGCTTGCTGCTATCCCATGTCACGGCAGCACGGTCCATGAGAACGCGGCAGCTTGCGCGGCTTGCGCGTTTGCTAACTGCGTTGCTGCCCCCGCCGCCACGCCTTGCGCGGCTGTCAGCGCGGCGTTCGTTGCGGCGTTACTCGCGGTGATGCCGTTGACCAATGCTTGCGCCAAGGTCACGGCGAGATTGGCTGCTGCTAGCTGCCCCGCGAGTGTGCTCGCTGTGATCTGGTCGGCATGCCGGTCGATTCCGCTCGCGTAGGCGCCAGTCAACTTCGTCCAGAGCGCAGCCTGTTGTGCCGTCAATGCAGTCACGACAGCTTGCTTCGCCGTGAGGTCGGCGTTCAGGGCGGCATTGCTCGCGGTGATGTTGGCGACGGCCGACGTCGCGGCCGTGACGACGAGATTCGCAGCAGTGAGTTGCGAGACCGCGACCTGAATGGAGAGCTGACTGTTCTGGAACGCCGCGTTCGCCGCCGCGTTCGCTGCCTGAGCCTGCGTCAACACCATGTCAGACCGCCGATCCATTAGCGGGCGTGTTCGCAGCTTCTGCGGCCAGGCCTAGGAGCTGGTTCTCGCTGAAGCCAGGGGGTGTCGGTAGTCCGTAGGACATCGCTTTGCCGATCGCGGCCTGCGGTGATCCCGCGCCGGCGTGGTGGTCGTTGAGGGTTGCGAGCTCGTTTACCTGAGCGGCCACCTCGGGGTGAATGCCGACGTATGTCTGCAGGACGACCTCGCTCCAACCCTCTTTGTAGGCGCGGTCCGCGATCGCGCGGACAAGGGTCCGGTCGCCGTCACGACCGGCGCTGATCATCGCTGCCTCTGCCGCTACTGGTGAGTCGATCTGCGCGGCGCGTGCCTTCGCATCACGGACGGCCATGGTGTGGTCGGGGCCGGCGCCGGGCTGGAAGTGCCCGAACAGGCTTCGCTCAATGAATGCCTCTCGGTCGGCCAATTCCTTGTCCTCGGCTGCCTGCAGGTCGGCAAGATGCGTCTTTGCCTTTTTCCACGCCACGGCGATGGCTCGCTGTTGGGCCAACGGAGTCAGGTTGGTGCTGGTTCGACACTTCTCCTCGTACCGGCCGAAGGCCGCGACGATCTGTGCGGCTTCGGCGCGCTGAGGCGTGTTGATCGTCCGCGCGCCGGTCTTGGTCAAGAAGTCGATGCCGGTGTCAGTGCTCATTTCGTTTCCCCGATCGTTTCTCCGAATAGGTCGAGGCGGCGCTGCGCGGATTCGGCGGCGACGAGGGACTGCTCGATCTGCAGGCGCCGCGGGAACTCGCGCATCGCTGGGCCGTCCTGCGTCAGGAGGTCGCGGGCGTTCGCGAGCGCTTCGTCGCGGACTGCCTGTAGGTGCTCGGCGAGTGGGTCTCGCGTCGCGGTGCGTGTCGTCATGCGCGCCTCTCTTCGTAGGCGTTGAGCTGCTCGGGCGTCGTTTCCCAGCGACCGGCGATCTTCTCGCCCTCAAGGGTGCCGCGCTCGAAAAGGTCGCGCGCGTTCCGCAGCCCGCAGTTCAGCCGCCTTGCTACTGCTGCCACGCCAAGTCGATTCACATCACTCAGATTGCGCCGAGGTAGGTCGTGCGGCACTGCCGCCACTGCCTTTTCCGGCAGTCCGCGCGCTGCGGCGGCTACGTCCAGGAACTCGAGCCGCCGACGTCGCAGATTGTCGGGCAAGCCGCCGTTGTGGTCGCCGAGCAGTTTCAGCGCAGCGGCCATCGCGGCAGCTTCATCGGCAGGCACGAAATTGCCCGGGCCGTCGACAATCACGACTCGACCTCGCCCGACTCGTCGAGCCGCATTTCCCGCGAGGTCTGCTCGATGCCGTCCGCCAGCATGGTGATCGTGGCGGCGATTTCCCTCGCCGTCGCGACCGACATCACGTAGCCGCCCACCGTCAGGCTGGTGCCGGTGTGGTCGATGGCCGCGCTGATCAGGATCCCCTCAACGCGCCCGCTCTTCCGGACAGCGAACAGGACCTCAGGCTCATCGAGTTCGGCGTCGAAGTCGCTCATGCGCCCACCGCCGTACGGAACGGGTGCGCAAGCACTCGCTGAACAACCGGCCAGTCGGACGGCCGCCACAGGTAGACCTCGAGCCCGGGCACGCTCGACAACTCGCTGAGCCATTCCTTCTGCGTCGTCGTGACTCGCCCGGACTCCGACTTCAACTCCGCGAACAGCAGTCGACCGCCACGGACGGCGGTGAGGTCGGGATAGCCGACGCCATCGGCTTCGACCGCCGTCCGCCATCCGGTTGCGGTTCGCGCTGGCCGGAAGTGCGCAACTCGCCAACCGAGGAACTGCGCCAGGTCGATAACGCGGCGTTGCCATTCAGCCTCAGTCATCTGCTGCACCAAGAGAGCCAGTCGGCCAGATGTCCGACCTGTCAGCGGAACCTGTCAGCAAGACCCGTCCGGTTAAGTAGGTGTCAGCTGACGCTGACACCCCTGTCAGCAACCCGTCAGCAGACCTGTCAGATGACAGGTCGCTGACAGGTACAGATGGCTTCAGCCACAGCTTCTCGCGGCCGTTGCCGTTGTCGAGGACGTCGACGAGCCCGGCGGCGAGCAGCTTGTTGAGTTCGGTCGAACAGGTTGGCCGCTTCAGTCCGTGCCCATGGTGTTCGGCGATCCAGTTGACGAGCCGAGTGACGTTCGCGGGCTCGGGCATCGCCTCGACGGCGGCCAATAGCTTTCGAGCGGCAGGCGAGAGTGACGACCCCTCACTACTTATGAGGGGTCGTTCTTCGGCCTCGATGACCGCTACCTCGTAGTTCAGTGGCGAGTCGAGGTCGGCCGGGTCCGTTGCCCAGACTTTGCGCCGAACGCGGAGGGTTTGGTCCGGTATCTCGCCGCCCATAACGTCGAGTTCGACGAGTGTTGTGCTGGCCATCGTCACCGGTTCGGTGTGCCGGCTGATGACGGCCGCCGCGAGCAGTACGCGGCCCCACTCCGCCGGGCCTGCACCAGTCAGCCGTGCAGCACCCTTGAGGTCGCGTGACCGGTTGTAGTGCGTGACGACGAGCAGCGCGGCGTCGGTCTCCTGGCAGATGTGTTGCGGCCGCTCGAGCACGACCCCCATCGCGTAGAGGTCAGCACCGTTCGCGCCTCCGGCGGCTAGGTAGAGCGGGTCGACGATGACGAGCGCCGGCCTGATATCGCGGACCTTGTCGGCGAACACGGCCATGTGGGCGGCGTTGTTCAGGTGCGGCGCGCGAGTGCACACCCAGACGTCAAGATCCTCGACTGCGAGATCGCGCGCAGTCGCGATGGCGCGTAGGCGGCGCACGATGTTGCCGTCACCGCCTTCGCCGGCGAACACGATGACCGGCCCGGTCGTGTCCACGTCGAGCGCGCCGAGCCATGGCGTGCCGGTCGCGACCGACACCGCGAGGTCGAGCGCGTTCCACGTCTTGCCCGCCTTCGGTTCTGCGCCGTGAACGCCGTAGTCACCGGCCGGGAACACACCACGGATAAGCCACCGACGGGGGCCACGGCCGTCGACATCGGCGGCCAGGTCGACGAGCCGACGGATCGGCAAAACCGTGCCACCAGGGGTACGCATGTGCTGCGTATCCCTGGGGTCGGGATCGCCGATCCCATCCCAGCCCGGGTGCCACTCAAGCGGTTCGAGGGCCTCGGCACGCGGCTCGTCAGGTTTGCCGAACGCTGACGTCGCGATCTCGAGCGCCATCAGGCCGCACCTGCCAACTCGACTAGCACGCGCTCAACGACGTCGGACATCAAGCCGAGGTCGTTGAGGTGATGCCAAGCCGCACGCGAAGCGTCGGGGTCGCGCGGCCAGTTCCTCGCGAGTTCGTCTAGCGGGTCGTGGTAGCCGCTCGACAGAATCGGCTTTCGATATGAGGCCTCGCGGCGCCGACGGAGCGCGGCAGGTGTCTCGATATCAAAGGATCGTGTTACCTTGGATTCTGTCGTCGTCGCGGTCGACTCTTGAGCGCCGGTCTCCCCGTGGGGCCGGCGTTCGTTTGCGCCGGGCGGCCCATTCATGAGGCCACCGCCGGCACCGGCCGCAGTGCGGCCTCGACCTCGTTGAGGTCAACCCGGAGCATGCGCTTGCCGAACCTGTAACCCGTCAGCCTGCCTTCGGCGATTGCTCGACGGATTGTTCGCGGAGTGGTGTCGATGTACGTCGCTGCGCGCTCGAGCGTGACGTAACGCGGAGCGTCAGAGTCAGGCTTCGCTGCTCGTCTGCCTCGGCGAGACACCGACGCCGGCGGGTCCAGCACTGGGCCAGGGGCGGAAAAGGAAATGGACACGAGGAAACCTCTTCGGTTTCCCGGTGCCCACCCAGGATTACTTCCCGCACTACCGCGGGGGCGTTGAACGTGACGCTAGCAGCCTGCACATACCTAGACCAGCATCTAGAGACGTCGGCGAGTCGGATTCCCGGGAGTCGCCACGTCCACGTCGGCGATGAGTGCCGTTGCCGGATGAAAGAGCTGGATGTGATTGCAGTTGAGCGACAACCCGTAGCCGTTGCCGAGCTCACGGAGGTCGTCTAGGTGCCCCGCTTGCTCCACCCATCGCCTGTCGCCGTCAGTGGTCCGTTGAGCACGGGCGGCCGCAACGGAGGTAGCCAGGTTTCGGACCGGCTCGGTTTTGAATGGCGGCAGGTAGAACAGGTCGCCTTCGGTAGCCGCGCGCCAGCATCGCAGCAGGAGGCAATCTGTCCTTGAGCGGCAGCGGTACTCCACCAGCAGACTGGTCTGGATGGATCGGGTTGACATCCGGTGGTAGGCCGCCAGGGCACGATTTGCGCGTGCGTCTCGCTCACGAACCCCCTCGGCGATGCTCGCGGCGACTGCGAAGAACTCCTCGGGAGGCTCGGTCACTTCGTCCCCGTCACTAGGGCTGACAACGCCGCTGCGATCTCGGCGTCGCGTCCCTTCGAGGCGTGCTGGTATCGCATCGCTGCGGCGGGCGTGCTGTGCCCGAGTCTGGCCATGAGCTCGGCAAGGGTGGCGCCCGTCGAGGCCGCGAGGACCGCGCCCGTGTGCCGTAGATCGTGCCATCGCAGGTCCGGCCGGCCGGCTTTCTTCCGTGCCGGCCAGTAGCTCTTGTAGAGCGTCGACGTCGCGAGGTTCCCACCAGTGGGGGATGGGAAGAGCAGCGCGCCGGGCTCCGGCTCGACGTGTTCGCGTAGGTGCGCCTTCACCGCGGGCAGCAGGTGCGGGGGGATAGCGACGTCGCGGACGCCGGCGTCGCTCTTGGGCTTGCCCACGACCGGCGTCGACCCGACCCAGGCGACCGCCCGGCGGATGCGCAGCACGCCACCCTTCGCGTCGACGTCCTTCCGTCGGAGCTCGGTGAGTTCGCCGAACCGCAGCCCGCACCACGCCGAGAGCAGGACGCCGAGCTTGTACTTCGCGGGCATTGCTTCGACGAGCGCCTCGAGGTCGGCCAGCGACGCGGGACGGATCTTCATGGCGCGCTTGACGTTGCCAGCACCGCGAATGTGGGCCGGGTTGGCGTCGAGCAGTTCATCGCCGACGGCGGTCCCGAGGATTGACCGCAGGAGGCTATAGGCATGCGAGCGCAACGTAGGGTGCCCGACTGCTAGGTCGGCGTGCCAGGCGCGCACGACGGCCGGGGTGATCGACCCGACCGGCAGCTTCTCGAACGTCGGGTCGATGTGTTTGTCGAGCAAGGTCTTGTAGTGCGCTCGCGTGCGAGGCTTGAGGTCACGGTCAGCTAGCCAACGGCGGGAGTATTCACCGAAGGTGATTTCGTCGCCGAGCTTCTTCGGCGGCCGCCATAACTCGCGGACGATGTCGGCCCGGACGGTGGTTAGCCAGGTGCGGGCGTCGGTGTTCGTCGTGAAGGTCACTGGCGCGGCGTACGTTTTGCCGTCGGGTGCGGTGTACCTCGCCTGGATGCGGCCAGATGGCAGCGTCCGGAGGCTTCCGAAGCTCGATTTGCGCTTCGTCGCGGCCATCCAGAAATCCTCCCGTGCCAGATACATGCCAGATCACGAGGCTATTCGTGTCCTGTTGTGTCGTCTAGTGTCACGCGCTACTGTAGGCCATGCCAGACAGAAAAGGCCTACTAGCTAAGGTGAAACGCCGTACCTGTCGAGTATTTCATACAGTGAGGACCAATCCCGGTATTCACTGGTTCGAACCCTGTCGCGCCCACTCGCATCTACGCAGGCCAGAGTCTCAGGACGCGCAGTCCGCGACCCTCTCGACGGCTGGGCTTCGTGGTCTGCGGCGCCCCATGAATCGGCTGCTACGGGGTTCCCGAGCGCCGGGCGTTGTGCCTTAGACGGTGCCGGGTCGCCACGGCTCGTGTGCGTGGGCGAGCCAGACCAGCTCGGGGTCGAGCGCGCGCACCAGCAGCTGGCCTTCGGTGTGCGGCTCGTCGAGCTCGCCGAACCAAACCGTCACGTCGCCGCAGACGACGACCGGCCGCCCTTCAGTCTCGCCGCCGACGCGGTCAATACCTGTTCGGCAGTTGCTAACAGCGAGCATCCCGAAAGATCGGCGGACGTGGGCTCTGTGCTGCTCGCCACCACGGTCGGCAGGAGCGTTGGGATGCCGGACTTCGACGACGCGGCGCCCGGCGACACCTTTGTCGCGCTGCACGCGGTGACGAGGGCGATGACGCCCACCACGACCAACCCGGTGCGCCGGGTCGTGCCATGAACATGCTGCTTCCGGCTCACTCGGAAGTCCTTCGCTCGGTCACCGTGTCGTATGTGGATGCACAAGCTCGGACGCGGGCTCCCTCCGCGCGGTTCCACCAGTGGTCCATTCGAGTGAGTGCCGCTACGACGCTGGCGCACCGGACGGGCCGGCTGGCGGTTTCGCCGGCGGCGTGTAAGCAGACCATGCCGTCGGAATGAGTGCCTTGAGCATTGCCACCGTCGTCACCGCTGCCGCGCCAGCTGGCGCCGCAGTTGCCACGGTCGGCGCGGTGCCACCGTAGTTGGGGCATTCTCGTGTTATCGACGACCCGGTGATCTTGAAGGTGCCGTCGAGCCCGTTGGTGATCACGTAGTAGGGCGAGCCTGGGTCGTTGCTCAGGAACAGGATGTAGTTGCCCGGTTGGCGATAGCTACTCGGATCGTCACCGTCGATCAATTCCCTGATATCTGGCAGTGGTTTGGCGGCCTGGCCCAGGACCGTCAGCTTGCTGAGTGGCGTCAGCCACGCGCCGGTCGATGCATCCTGGGTGGCCGGCGTAGCGATCGTCGCCTGAACGACTGTGTCGCTGAACTGTTCGAGCCTGAGCACGTCGTCACTCGATGGCTGAAGGCACGGTTCCGATGCCGGAGGCACGGAAGATCCGGTCGCTGGGGTCGCGACGGGTTGTGTTGCGCCGGCGGACTCGTGGTGCGCTCCGCGGGAACCGGTACTAGCGCAGGCTGCGATAGCGGGCACGAGGAGAACACCGAGCAATCGCTTGCTAGCCATGTTCACCATGATGCCGCTGCGTTGCTGCTGCATGAGTCGACTATGCCGCGTGCCCGAAGCTAGCGCAGACCGACCAACCATGCACGAACTGACCGTGCGTCTTGCAACCGTTGCTCATAGCGAGCGCCCGTGGCGATTAGTGCGACGCCGACGCCTCCAAGTGTGAGCCAGCGCGGAGCCCCCACCGCGTACGGCGCGAGTTGACCCACGGCGACTGCGACCAAGCAGACCGTTGCCGGTGCGATCAGCGCCTGCCAGCGGAGACGCAGTCCGACAACCATCACGACGCTGCTCACGGCGATGACGGCCATCGGCCTCAACGGGTGCTGATCGACGAGCGCGACGAAGCTCGACGGAACGAGCCCGACGACGATCGTGGGCCCGGCAACGACCCACGACGATATGAGCGGTTGTTTGCGGGCAATGACGAGCCCGATCGCGAGCAGTAACGCGGCGACCGGAAGTGTGTACGCCTCCACAATCACAACGTTGGCGTTGCCGAGGAGGTAGAAGTGGGCCGCGGCCAACGCAACGATGCCCGACGCCAGCCAACCGCGCTGCCAACGTCGCCAACCCACGGCAAGCCAGCTGGCGCCGGCGATGGCCAGCGAACACTGAACCCACACGGAATCATCGCTCGCGGATGATGTCGTGATGGCGGCGATAGCCGTAACGATTGACAACGCATCGAGGGCCGCCGATTCGGTGGAGCCCGACGTCACGACGGCTGCGCTCAGCAAGAGGGTTGCGGCGGCTGCCAAGTAAACCCCGGCGGGACCAGGCGGCACATGCGCGGCGGCCAACACAGCTGCGGTTGTCCCCGTGAACATCAGAGCCGCAAGAGGCATCGCACCCACGAGGTGCGGCCGTATGCGCGCACACACACTGAGCATGACTCCGATCGTCGCGAGCGCCCCTGCCAGCACGCCGAACTGCTGGCCGGAACCGAGACCAGCGCAGCTCAGTGCAATGGCGAGGACGCAAATTGCCGCCAATGGCCCGGGTACTCGACGCAGTGCGAACCACAACACAACAACACCGACGGCGACGACGGCGATCGCGCGGGTGACTCCCGGGTCGGACACGCTGAGAACGGCCGACGGCACGAGACCCAACGCAATCGCCGAGACACCGATGCGCGGCCGCGCCACCTCGGAGTAGGCCCGACTGATGCACAAGACGATGAGCGCGAGCCCAACCGAGACGTACTCAACTGGTCGTAGCGCAGGGCTTTGGAGTTGCACCACCTGCGCAATTGCGAGGGTCACCAACGCAGGCTGCGAGTACCGCTCGTGCTCGGATTGGGCCGCAAACAGCAACCAGGAAGCGCCAGCCAGCACGAGGGCGAGGCCGAGCAGGCGGAATCCGTCGAAGTCCGCCAGGCCGGCGATGCCACCGCCGGCCGCCATGGCCGCGACGACGAGCAGACCCGGCTGCTCCGATGCACGCCGGCGAACCGCCGCGACGCCCAGCACGACGCTGCCACACACCACAGCCACGAACGCGACACTGTTTGGTGCGACCTGCCACGACGCCAATGCCGACGTGAGTGCGACGACGAGTGCCGCCGTCCCGATCGGAATGGACAGCCGCCGGTCGTGAGCCGCCAGAACTCCGTGAATGACCGCACCAGCGCCGCCGCCAGCGATAGCGATCCAGGCCAGTGAACGCGGATGCGTATTCACCAACGCGGCACCGCTAACGACAGCAATCCCAACGCCGCTCGCCAAAATCCAGCGTTCAAGCGATCGCAGCTTCGAACTGACGGCGATGAAGGTGCCGCCGATGAGCCCGAGTGCGCACAGGCCTACGCGTCCACCGGCGAATTCCGCGATGAACCGCGCGTCGAGTACGGCCGCGGCGATGCCGCTTGCGGTCACGAAGTTCCGAACGTTGGCCGGCACATCGCGCGTCAGCGGGGGAAGCGCCGACACTGCCGCGATGGCGAGCACGACCATCGCCGTGTGCCTGCCGGCGACGTCTGGTGCGGACGCCGACCCCAGGGCAAGGATCGTGCCGACCACCCAACCCGCGACCGCGAAGGTCCGAGCGGCGGCTCGCGGCAACCCAATAGAGCGGACGGCGAGCACCCGGTCGAAGGTGGCCGTGCTGACGAGGGCTGCTGCAATAAGCGCTCGCAGTTCACGATGCGGCCCGGCGAGGGCGAGCATCGCGGCCAGCACGGGCACTTGGGCAGCCACGACTCGGGCGATGCCGAACACGACGACGCCGCGGATCAACCGGCTCGCGCCGGCGAGGAGCAAAGCTGCCACGACCGCACTGATGGCGGCGTAGGCCGGCCCTCGCAAATGCCGAACACCGAAAACGTCGAACTGCCACACCGCCCAAAGGTCGACGGCGACCAGACCGCTGGCCACCGCGCCCAGTGCCTCTGCCGTTGCGCGCAGTCTTCGTCGCGCGACAATCGCCGATGACCAGGTCGCCAGCGCCGTGACCCCCAGCATCGCGGCCATCTGCACGGCGAGCCCGAGGTTGTTCCATGCCACCGCCACGAACACGATCGAGGCGACCAAAAGCAACGCGGCGCCGAGGCTGAGCAGCAGTTGCTGGGGTGACACGTTGCGTCGGACCTTGGCCGGCATTTGTCGGTCGTCGGTGGGGTAGGCCGCGACCGTAGGCCACGCGAACTCCGGCGCGGGAGCGACTGGCTGCCGCAACTGGTTGAGCAATTGATCGCGTTCGACTGCGAGAGCCGCAAGCTGATCGTTCACCACCCACAGCCGAGCGGCATCCAGCCCGACCAAGCGCAGGCCGCATGCGCGGCACGATTGCGCAGGC
>OLLJ01000215.1_pt1 | contig 32720 bp, 40 predicted proteins | sample 1604521 | NCBI WGS metagenome assembly OLLJ01 (sample SAMEA104055714, study PRJEB20765) | soil metagenome | isolation source: soil
GAGGCGGGGTCCGATCATGACTCAGGCGCGCTGCTCTACCGGACGTCGCCGTACTTCCTTGAACGGCTCGGCCTTCGCACGCTTGACGACTTGCCACTTTTAGCTAACTTTCTACCTGAGACTACGTCAATTGACGGTCTAGAAGTCGAACTCTCAAGTGAAGGTCGAGATGGCAGAAGCTGAGAATGGCCGTCACAAGGAGGGTGACACCGAGCGTGACGGAGTCCGGCTGCAGAAGGTGCTGGCGGCGGCTGGCGTAGGCAGCCGCCGCGCGTGCGAAGCGCTCATCGAGGCAGGCCGGGTCGAAGTCGACGGGCGGCAAGTGACCGAGCAGGGTCTGCGGATCGACCCGGACCACGCCGTGGTCAAAGTCGACGGGGCGCGTGTCTCAGTTCGGGCCTCATCCATCTACCTCGCGGTGAACAAGCCGCGGGGGATGGTGAGCACGATGTCGGATCCACAGGGTCGCCCCTCGCTGGCTGACCTCATCACAGATCGTGAACAGCGACTGTTCCACGTGGGCCGGCTCGACGCCGACAGCGAGGGCCTGATCGTGCTGACCAACGACGGCGAGCTGGCACATCGGCTGACCCACCCGTCGTTTGGCGTGCCGAAGACGTACCTGGCCGAGGTTGTGGGTGCGGTGCCCCGCGACCTAGGCCGGCAGTTGCGCACAGGAGTAGAGCTTGAAGACGGTCTCGTGCAGGTGGATTCGTTCCGCGTTGTTGGACGGTCCGGTGCTCGAGTCATGGTCGAGGTCGTGCTGCACGAGGGTCGCAACCATGTCGTCCGCCGCCTGCTTGCAGCGGTCGACCATCCGGTTCAGCGACTGATTCGAACGGCCGTCGGGCCGCTACGTCTCGGCGACCTTCGGCCCGGAAAGTCTCGTCCGTTGACGCGGACCGAGCTTGCCGAAGTCTTCGCGGCTGTCGACCTGTAGACAACTCAGAACGGACTAGTCGTCTTACTGCTAAGTCTCTAAGTCGATAGAAGGTGTTGTCGCAATACCGCTTTCCGCGCGCAGCCGCGCCAGCTGAGGTTGCGATCGTGTGCGGATAGTGAGGATCGTTGCAGGTCAACGCGCATCGAATGTCGGTTTAACATTAAGTCGACAATCGTCCCGGCTTCCTCATTCGTTCGCCGATTGGCGTCGAGTCGGTAGATCGCTTTGTCAACACGTAGCTAGCGCGACTACCCGACACGCCGCCTAAGCGCTTTGAAGCGATATCGGCACCTCGCTAAGGTGACCCCGGATATCCGACGCGATCGAAGGAGCACGGGGTGGCGGTCAGGGCCGTTCGCGGTGCGATCCAGGTCGACGCCGACGAGCCCAGTGAGGTGCATCGACGGGTCCGCGAGATGCTCGCCGCTGTGCTCGAGCGCAACGGCCTCACTCCGGATGACGTCATCAGCATCTTCTTCACCGCGACTACCGACCTCACGTCGTGCTTTCCGGCCGCCGGGGCCAGAGAGGCCGGCTTTGCTGACGTCCCGCTCCTGTGCGCGAGCGAGATCGCGGTGCCTGGATCCCTTCCCCGCACCGTCCGATTGCTTGCACACGTCAACACCCCGCGGCCCCGAGCTGAGATCCGGCACGCCTTCCTCGGCGCAGCAGCCTCCTTGCGTGACGATCTTCGACAGTGACCCAATCTGTGAACGACGACTCACGCAGCGGCGCGCCACCTGTGGACGACTCGACGACACCAGCGGGTAACACCGGGCTTGGGCACGTACTCATCGTCGGAGCTGGCCTGATCGGAACCTCTATCGGTCTCGCGCTCCGTCAGAAAGGCGTCGAGGTCTCGTTGCACGACCTTGCGCCAGGGCGCCTGGCGCTCGCAGGCGAGCTTGGGGCCGGCCGAGCGGCCACCGTAGGGGATACCTACGACGTAGCAGTGCTCGCTGTTCCTCCGTCGGCGGTACCGAGTGAGCTAGTTCGCATACAGCGACTCAATCTCGCCCGCACGTTTACGGATGTGGCCTCTGCAAAGGCTGAACCTGCACGTGAAGCTCAGATATTGGGCGCTGACATGTCGTCCTACGTCGGCGGTCATCCAGTCGCTGGCCGTGAACGGTCTGGGCCTGCAGCGGCACACGCCGACTTGTTCGTCGGTCGTCCGTGGGTCATATCGGCCAACGCGGTGGCCCGGCCGGGCGCGATCGCGGACGTATGGCTGCTGGCTGAGACATGCGGAGCGGTCCCAGTCGCGATGTCGGCCGACGCGCACGATGCGGCGCTCGCCACCGTCTCGCACCTCCCCCACATCGTGGCCTCGCAGCTGGCGGCTCAGCTGGCAACCACCGACGACGCGACGGTCGGGCTCGGTGGTACAGGACTGCAGGACACCACGAGAATCGCCGCTGGAGACCCCGACCTCTGGACCCAAATCCTGGCCGCGAACGCAGCCCATCTTGCGATCGCCCTGGCCAAGTTTTCCGCTGACATCCAGGCCACCGTCGCCGATCTCGAACGCATTGCCACGGGCGATGCCGCGGCGCTCAACGCGGTTCTGGCCACACTTCGACGCGGGGCTGCGGGTCGTGCTCGGGTGCCGATCAAGCGCGGGCTGCCGGCGGCCGGGTTGGTCACCGTCCCGATCGTGGTGCGAGACGCACCGGGCGAACTCGCTGCGGTACTGCGAGCGCTTGGCGAGGCGGGCATCAACGTGGAGGACGTGCGGGTCGAACACGAGCCCGGTCGCGACCGGGGCCTCGTTGAGCTCGATGTGCGGGAGGACGTTGCGGCCGCGCTCGTGTCGTGCATGCAGGACGCAGGGTGGGAAGTTTATTCGTAAGGCGCTTAGCCGATAAGTCGACACATCGATAAAGACATCAATCGCGAGTGCCGCCGCGCTTCGGCGTGTGCGGCGACCACGCCAGCTGCCGGTACGATGACTCCCGGCGTGCCGGCATTTACAGCGCACGGCATCAGCTTGCGGAGCGCAAGGCATCAGGTTGTAGTGGCGCAAGCCATCAGGTTGTAGTGGCGCAAGCCATCAGGTTGTAGTGGGTGGGAGAACAACGATGGCCGCCGATAAGGCGCCGTGGCAGGACGCCGTTTGCGGGATCGATGACTCCGGGCAACTTGTCGACTCATCGACCCTGGTGGTTGCCATCGACGGCCCGTCAGGGGCCGGAAAGTCGACTGTTGCTCGCGGCGTCGCGCGGGCGCTGCGGTGCCGATATCTCGACACCGGCGCGGTGTACCGGGCACTGACCTGGGCTGTCCTCGAGCGCGGAACTGATCCCGATGACGAACGCGGGGTCGCCGGCGTACTCAACGACTTTCAACTCGAGTTGTCGACCGATCCCGACGACGTCGCAGTTGTCGTCGTCGGCCACGACGTGACGGCAGCGATCCGAGGACCGGCGGTGACCGCGGCGGTGAGCGCAGTGAGCGCGATCCCTCGCGTTCGCACGCAGTTAGTGGCGATGCAGCGTTCGATCATCGGTGGTGGTGGCATCGTCGTCGAGGGCCGTGACATCGGCACGGTTGTCTGCCCCGATGCCGACGTGAAGATCTTCCTCACGGCCAATCCCGCGGTCCGGGCGACGCGGCGCTTTGTCGAGGACGACGATCCGGAGGTCGACGTCGATGCGGTCAAGGCCGACCTTGCCCGTCGGGATCGCCTCGATACGAGCCGGACGGACTCGCCACTGGTCGCTGCCGCCGATGCGATCGCGATCGACTCCACCTCGATGGACGCCGCCTCAGTTATCGCGGCGGTGCTGGATATCGTCACGGCCCGTGTCCACGCCCGATCGACGCCGCGATGAGCCGCGACAGTTCTGACGGCGCTGACTCGGGCGCTGACTCAGGCGTCGGCGGGTTGAGTGCCGGCGGGCCCAGCGAGGAACGCGCCGACGGAACCTGGGAGTCAGAGGACGACTGGCTGGCGATGTCCGACGACGAGTCGGGACACGGGGTCGCGGTTGGCGAGTCAGCTGGCAGCGATCCAGCCGGCGAGGCGGCTGACGACGGCGACCTGTTTGGCCCCGTGGGCAAGCCGCCGCTCGTGGCGATCGTCGGCCGACCCAACGTCGGCAAGTCGACGCTGGTGAATCGAATTCTCGGACGGCGCGAGGCGGTCGTCGAAGACGTACCTGGCGTCACCCGCGACCGGGTGACGTACGAAGCGAACTGGCGCGGCCGCACGTTCGTGCTGGTCGACACCGGTGGATGGGAACCGGACGCACTCGGTCTCCAGGCCGAGGTTTCTGCACAGGCGGAGATCGGGGCGTTCGCCGCCGACGTCGTTGTGATGGTCGTCGATGCCACCGTTGGCGCGACCGACACCGATGAAGCTGTCGCGCGGGTGCTGCGAAAGGCGCGCAAGCCGGTCGTGCTGGTCGCGAACAAGGTCGACACCGCCAAGGGGGAGTCGGACGCCTCCGGCCTATGGTCGCTCGGTTTGGGCGAGCCACACGCAGTGAGTGCGTTGCACGGTCGTGGTTCCGGTGACCTCCTCGACGCCATCTTCGCCGCCTTGCCCGAACCACCCCCTGAGGAGGGCGAACCACGATCCGGCCCTCGCCGGGTTGCGCTGCTCGGACGGCCGAACGTGGGGAAATCCAGCCTGCTCAACAAATTGTCTGGTGAGAACCGATCCGTAGTCGATTCTGTGGCCGGCACGACGCGTGACCCTGTCGACTCACTGGTCACGCTCGCTGGAGTCACCTGGCGTTTCATCGACACTGCCGGAATTCGTCGCCGGGTGCGCGAAGCCAGTGGTGCCGAGTACTACTCAAGCCTGCGGACGGCGACCGCTTTGCGCGAGGCGGAAGTTGCCGTCGTGCTGCTCGACGCAAGCGAACCCCTTGCCGAACAGGACCTGCGCATCATCGACATGGTGGTGCAGGCTGGTCGCGCGTTGGTCCTCGCTTTCAACAAGTGGGACATCCTCGATGAGGATCGACACGAGGTGCTGGAAAAGGAAATCGACCGGCAGTTGCACCACGTCAGCTGGGCGCCGCGGGTCAACGTCTCGGCAAAGACAGGGCGATCAATCGAGAAACTGACGCCCGCGATTGAGACGGCCCTCGATGGCTGGGCGCAACGAGTTTCGACCGCAAAGCTCAATGCGTGGCTCGGTGCGCTGATCGCCGCGACCCCGCCGCCAGTGCGAGGCGGTCGCCAGCCGAAGGTGCTCTTCGCGACCCAGGCCGGTACCCAACCCCCCCGGTTCGTGCTGTTTGCCTCCGGGTTTTTGGAGGCGACGTATCGCCGATTTCTTGAGCGCCGGTTGCGCGAAGATTTCGGCTTTCCCGGCACGCCCGTGGAGGTGGCGGTGCGCGTCAAGGAGTCACGCAAGGGCGGCGCCCGCGGTGCCCGAAATCGTGGGTCGCGCGGCTCCTGACGCCAGCCGGTCAACGGGCTGACGCCAGCGGGAGTCCCTGGCGAAGCCAGCGTCAGCGCGGGGCGACATCCCTCAGCGACGCCGTGCGATATCGTCGGGCAGCCCGGAAAGTCGGGCGGCGGGATGTGGCGCAGCTTGGTAGCGCACTTGACTGGGGGTCAAGGGGCCGCAGGTTCAAATCCTGTCATCCCGACACAAAAGGTGCAGGTCGCAGACCTGCCAGCGCAATCGACGCACGCGGGTCGCCCTACGATCACACGTTGTGTCCGGTCCCGTTCCGATCATCCGACGTGCGATCGCGGCCGACTCCGCTGCCATCGCAGACTTGTGGTTGCGATCATGGGCGGTGGCACTGCCGACGGTGACCCGTGCGCACGACGACGACGACGTGCGGGCGTACACGCGTGACGTGCTTGTGCCCAACCACGCAACGTGGGTCATGGTGCTTCAACCACATCGCCCGGAAGCGGTGGTCGGCTTCATGGTTCTTGGCGACGGCTGGATCGAGCAGCTCTACCTCGAGCCGGACTACTTCGGCCGCCGCCTGGGTGGTGATTTTGTTGAGTTGGCCAAGGAGCAGTGCCCCGGTGGCCTGCAACTGTGGACCTTTGCGGTGAACGCGCCCGCGCGGAGGTTCTACGCGCGGCAGGGATTCGTCGAAGTCGAGGAGACTGACGGCGCCGGTAACGAAGAACGCGAGCCGGACGTGCGGCTCGTCTGGCATCCGCAGACATAAGCTTGTTTGGGTGGTGCCAGTCGGTGTGCAGATCCGACCTGGAGAGGAAACCCGGTGAATCTCGAGCAGGCGGCGACAGACCGCGTGCTCACCGTGCCCAATGCGCTCAGCTTCCTGCGGCTGCTCGGCGTCCCGCTGTTCTTGTGGCTTGCGCTCGGGCCCAAGGCTGACGGCTGGGCCATCGTCGTGTTGGCCATCAGTAGTTTCACCGACTGGCTCGACGGGAAGCTGGCCCGGCTCCTGCATCAGACCAGCCGACTTGGGCAGTTGCTCGATCCGGCGGCCGATCGGCTCTATATCCTCGCGACTGTTTTCGCGCTTTCGGTGCGGCACATCATGCCGTGGTGGCTGGCCATCGTGTTGGTCGCGCGAGACCTGGTACTTGCGCTTTTTCTCCCGATCCTGAAGCGGCACGGGTACGGTCCGCTGCCGGTGCACTACCTCGGCAAGGCAGCTACCTTCAATTTGCTCTATGCGCTGCCGTTGCTGCTGCTAGGCGCTGGTCACGACACCATCAACCACGTCGCCCGCATTGTCGGCTGGGCGTTCGCGATCTGGGGCACCGCGCTGTATTGGTGGGCGGGTGGCCTCTATGCGATTCAAGTGCGGCAGCTCGTACGAGCCGACTCGGCACAGCCGGTGGCTGAAGGAGCCGGGCTATGACGGTGCCGGTGATGCCCGGCCGCGGCATGAAAGCGGTCGTCATGGCGGGCGGCGAGGGCACGCGGCTTCGACCGATGACGGCCAATCAACCGAAGCCACTGCTGCCCGTAGTGAACCGTCCGATCATGGAGCACGTACTCAGGCTCCTTCGTCGGCACGGTTTCACCGACACCGTCGTGACGGTTCAGTTTCTCGCCTCCTTGATCCGCAACTACTTCGGCGACGGTGACGAACTCGGCATGAACTTGCAGTACGCCACCGAGGAAAAGCCGCTGGGCACTGCGGGCAGCGTGAAGAACGCGGAGGCGGAACTGCGCGACAGTCGCTTCGTGGTGATCTCCGGCGATGCGCTGACCGATATCGACCTCACCGAGATGGCACGGTTCCACCACGCCAATGGCGCTCTTGTCACGGTTGCGTTGAAGCGGGTGCCCAACCCGCTCGAGTTCGGCATCGTCAACATCGCCGACGACGGGCACATCGAGCGGTTCCTCGAAAAACCCACGTGGGGTCAGGTTTTTTCGGACACGGCCAACACGGGCATCTACATGATGGAGCCCGAAATCTTCAAGCACGTGGCCGCAGGCGAGTCGGTCGACTGGTCAAGTGACGTTTTTCCCACGCTGCTCGAGATGGGCGCACCGATTTTCGGCTACGTAGCCGATGCGTACTGGGAGGACGTCGGAACCCTCGAGAGCCTTATCAAGGTTCAGGCCGACGTGCTCAACCGCCAAGTTGATGTCGACTTGGAGGGCTTCGAGCTGATGCCGGGCGTGTGGGTTTGCGAGGGCGCCGAAGTCGATCCCGATGCGATCCTCAAAGGCCCTCTGTACATCGGTGACTACGCGAAGGTCGAAGCTGGCGCGGAACTTCGCGAATACACGGTCCTCGGCAGCAACGTTGTCGTGAAGAGCGGCGCGTTCCTCCATCGAGCAGTTGTGCACGACAACGTCTTCATCGGTCCGCAAGTGAGTCTGCGTGGCTGCATCATCGGCAAGAACACCGACATCATGCGAGCCGCTCGCATCGAAGAAGGTGCGATCATCGGCGATGAGTGCGTGGTCGAGGAAGAGGCCTATATTTCGGCCGGCGTGAAGGTCTACCCGTTCAAGACGATCGAAGCCGGCGCGTTGGTCAACACCAGTGTCATTTGGGAGTCGCGCGGGCAGCGCAATCTGTTCGGACCGCGCGGAGTTTCGGGCCTGGTGAACGTCGAAATCACGCCAGAACTCGCCGTCCGTCTGGCTTCTGCGTATGCGACGACGCTCAAGAAGGGTGACGTCGTCACCACGTCGCGCGACGTGTCGCGTGCGGCGCGCGCGTTGAAGCGAGCCGTCATCAGTGCGCTGACGGCGAGCGCCATCAACGTGCGCGACCTCGAGGCCGCACCGGCGCCCGTCACCCGCTTCGAAATCGCGCACAGCGATGCTGCCGGGGGCATCATGATCCGGACGACGCCTGCCGACGCGCAGAGCGTCGACATCGTCTTCCTCGACGAACGAGGAGCTGATCTTTCGCAAGCCGCCCAGCGCAAACTCGAGCGGGTGTTTTCGCGCCAGGAGTTTCGCCGCGCGTTTCCCGGCGAAATCGCCGACCTGACCAATCCGTCACGCACGCTCGAGGACTACTCGCAAGAAGTGCTGCGGTGCATAGATACGACTGGCGTTCTTGATGCTGGTTTGAAGGTTGTCATCGACACTGCCGGCGGTACCTCTGCGCTCGTTCTGCCCACGTTGCTCGGCCGCATTGGCATTGACGTGCTGACCGTGAACAACCGGCTCGATGAGTCGTCACCGACCGAGACCATTGCCGAACACATGCGGGCGCTCGAACGCTTGGGTGAACTGGTCGCGTCGTCACGCGCCGCGTTCGGTGTTCGATTCGATCCGGTGGGGGAGCGCATCGCCCTGGTCGATGAACGCGGTGTCATCGTGCACGACGACCGAGCACTGCTGGTGCTGATGGATCTTGTTGCCGCCGAGCGGCACACGGGCAGCATCGCGCTGCCCATCACCACCACGCGCATCGCCGAAGACGTCGCGCGATTCCACCATGTCACGGCGCGTTGGGCACCCACCTCACCTGACGAGCTCACGAAGGCCGCCGGTGCACCTGACGTCATCTTCGCCGGCGACGGCAAAGGCGGCTTCTTGATCCCGGAGTTCAACACCGCGATCGACGGGATCGCTGCTTTCGTCCGTCTCGTGGGCCTGGTTGCGCGCACCAAGCTGACGTTGAGCCAGATCGACGCGCGTATTCCTCAAGCGCATGTGCTTCGACGTTCGGTCCCCACGCCATGGGCGGCCAAAGGCAGCGTGATGCGCGCGGCAGTTCAGGCGGCGGGTACCCGCGATATTGATACGACCGACGGAGTTCGAGTGGTCGAGCCCGACGGTCGTTGGGTGTTAGTGCTGCCCGACCCCGCGGAGGCAACAACCCATTTGTGGGCTGAAGGTCCCGACGCCGATTCCGCCAACGAGCTGCTCGAAGAATGGGCTGCCGTCGTCGAGGGGGTCGGCGGCTGACGAGTCCTCCGCCCGACGAGACACCGCGACGGCCCGATGCCTCGATGTCGCTGCTCGTCGACGTCATGACACACACCGTCGACCGGGGATATGCCGACGCGGCGCTACGAAAGCGACGCGCCTCGGAGGAACGACTCCGCGAATCGCAAACCCTCCGCCAGGCGACTGATCCGAATGCGGAATCATCCGACGGCGCGGCCGCGCGGCCGGGTGCACGCGTGGGACCGTTTCGGTGGCCCGGTCGCGCGACTGTCTTCGCCGCCGTCGTCCTCGTTGTGGCCGGAGGCTTGTTTGCCACCGCCGCGGTCAAGACGCATCAGGGCGACGCGGCGGCCAAGCGCGATCGGCAGCGTCTCGTCCAACAGGTCGAACAGCAACAGTCCGCGGCCGATGCCTTGCAACGGCAGGCCGACACCCTCGGTACCCAGATCATTAGCGCCCGTGACGGTGCCTTGGCCACTGCCGACCGCACCGGTGCTCTGCGCAGTCAGCTCACCGAACTTGGTGGGGTCGACGGGGCGGTTGCGGTTGCCGGCTCGGGCGTTCGCATCGTGCTGGACGACGCTCCGGCGGCGAGTGCTGCAGCACGCGATGGAAGCGGCATCATTCTTGACAGCGACGTGCGTCGGGTAGTCAACGGCTTGTTTGCTGCCGGTGCAGAGGCAATCGCGGTCAACGGGCAGCGGCTCACGACTCAAACCGCGATCCGCGAGGCGGGCGGAGCAATTCTGGTTGACTACCGGCCGCTGTCACCACCGTATTCGGTCGACGCCATCGGACCGCCGGCACTGGGCACAGCGTTTCAGTCGGGCGATGTCGGCCGGCTGTTCACGACCGAACATCAGCTATACGGCCTGGGCTACATCGTCCAGGACCACCAACGCCTTACGCTTCCTGCGGCGGCCACACTGGTCGTGCACTACGCCAAGCCGTTGGACTCACCGTGATCGCTGCCCTCGCCCTCGCCGTAGGGGTCGTCCTCGGCGTGCTTCTGCATCCGACAGTGCCCGTCGGGCTGCAGCCCTATCTGCCTATTGCAGTGGTCGCTGCGCTCGATGCAGTGTTCGGTGGTATCCGCGCGATCCTTGATGGCATCTTCGACGACAAAGTCTTCGTCATCTCGTTCATCGCCAACGTTCTGGTCGCTGCGCTCGTCGTCTTTCTCGGCGATCAGCTCGGTGTCGGTAGCCAACTTTCGACCGGCGTGGTTGTCGTGCTCGGTATCAGAATCTTCTCGAACGCGGCGGCAATCAGACGCCATCTATTCCGGGCATGACCGACGCTCCGCCCCCACCTTCGGGCGCCGGCGACGACCCTCCGCCGAGTGGCTTCCGGCTGTTGCTGAACGCGTTCCGGCCGCGCGCCAGCCGGCCTCAGCTGGTTGGGGCGTTGCTGTGCGGGCTGCTCGGCTTCGGACTCGCGACGCAGGTGCACAGCACGGCCGGAGCCGGATTCACGACCGCTCGCCAGTCGGACCTCGTCGACATTCTCGACAGCTTGTCGTCGCGGTCGGATCAGCTACGCGCCCAGATCGCCACTGAGCAGACTGCGTTGGCAAAATTGACCGGCGGCAACGATCAGACGCAGGCAGCCTTCGACGAAGCGCAAAAACGCGCGGCCATCCTGCGAATTCTGGCTGGAACGGCAGCGGCAACTGGTCCCGGAATCGATCTGCACATCACCGATCCGTCACATCAAGTGACCGCCGACGTCCTGCTCGAGACACTCGAAGAGCTCCGCGATGCCGGGGCCGAGGCTGTGCAGATCACCGGCGACGCGGTCACTCCCGCCGGAGGCATCAACTCTGGCGCACCAACCTCTCTTGCGCCGGCGTCTGGCTCCCCGCCGGCGTCTACTTCGCCGACCGCGTCAGGTGGATCCGTCCGCTTGGTTGCCAGCAGCGCCCTCGTTGATGCACCCGGCAACAACGGTGTGCTCATCGACGGCGTCGAACTCACCGCGCCGTTCGACATCGTCGCGATCGGTGATCCGCCCACGATGACGACTGCCATGGGCATCCCCGGTGGAGTACTCGATACATTGACCCGAAAGGGCGGAAAGGGCATCGTCACCCAGCACGACGTCGTCCGTGTGACTGCGTTGCATCGGCTCACGGCGCCTCAGTACGCTCGGCCCGCGCCCTCCTCGTCGTCGGGGTGACACTGCCGTTCTCGTTGCATCAGGAGGCTCAGATGATCCCCGAAGATCTGCACTACACAGCCGAGCACGAGTGGGTGAAGGTCGTCGGCGACGGCGTGCGGATTGGCATTACCGACCACGCCCAGGAGGCACTCGGCGACATTGTCTTCGTGACGTTGCCCGCCGTGGGTACGCACGTCGAGGCGGGCCAGTCGCTCGGCGAGGTTGAGTCGACCAAGAGCGTGTCGGACATCTATGCCCCGCTCGCCGGCGAGGTGACCGCCCGCAACGACGTGCTCGACGCCCGGCCCGAGTTGGTCAATGCCGACGCTTACGGCGAGGGTTGGATCATCGAGCTGCGGCCGTCCGACCCAGGCGCAATCGAGGGCTTGCTAGACGCGACGGCGTATGCCGCCTTAGTGACCAGTTGACCACCGAGCCGCGCCCCGCATAGGTTGCCCTGACCGTCAACCTCTACTTGACGGTCGCTACGAAGTGGCAATGGACGGCGAGTGCGCACCCACGAGGTGCGCACCGACGAGCAGGGGAGGAGGGCCAGCCTGATGCCGACGATCTTCTGTACGCACTGCGGACACGAAAATCCGGACGACGCTCGGTTCTGCGCGAGCTGCGGCAACGCCCTCAACCGGCCTGGCACACCGGTTGCGCCCGAGCGCCCTTCCGATGCGACGTCGACCATCTCGATTTCCGGGCTCGAGTCAATGGAGCCATCACCCGACGATGAGGGTTTAGCTGACCAGGCGGCGATCGAGGGGCTACCGCCCGGGGCGGGCTTGCTGGTCGTCCGGCGCGGACCGAACGCCGGGAGCCGGTTCCTCCTCGACGCGGAAACGACCACCGCCGGTCGGCACCCCGAGAGCGACATCTTTCTCGACGACGTGACCGTGTCTCGCCGGCATGCGGAGTTCAAGCAAACGTCGGATGGCTTTGCCGTGCGCGACGTAGGCAGCCTCAACGGCACCTACGTCAATCGCGAACGCATTGACGAGACGCTGTTGCATGCGGGCGACGAGGTGCAAATCGGCAAGTTCAGATTGGTGTTTTTGAGCGGGCAGCGATCCGGCCACGCCGACGAGTCGACCCAGTGATGGAGTTGGCATGAGCGCACGGTCGGCGTCGCGTGCATCGTTGAGCATTGGCGAAGTCCTGACACATCTTCGGGCCGACTTTCCCGACGTCACCATCTCCAAAATCCGGTTCCTCGAGTCGGAGGGTCTCGTCGGGCCCGAGCGCACGTCTGCGGGGTATCGCAAGTTTTCGCACAATGACGTGCAGCGGTTGCGCTACGTGTTGACGGCGCAGCGCGATCACTACCTCCCATTGCGGGTGATCAAAGATCACCTCGAAGCGCTCGACCGCGGTCTTGAGCCTCCAGACCACGCAAACGCCGGGCCCCGAGTGCCGATGGCATTGGTTGGTGCCGATGGACTGCCCGGCCCCGAGGCATTCGGTCACGATTCGGGCGATGTGCGCCTGTCACGCAAGGAACTGCTCGAGGCCGCCGAACTCGACGACGCGGCCCTCGATCAGCTCGAACAGTACGGCCTGGTTGCCGTTCGGCCGGGCGGCAATCACTACGACGGTACGTCGTTGGTGATCGCGCGCACCGTTGCCGAGATGTCGCGTTTCGGCATCGAACCGCGGCACCTTCGGTCATTCAAAGCGGCCGCCGATCGCGAGGTCGGGCTGGTCGAGCAGGTAGTCACGCCGTTGGTGCGACAGCGCAATCCCGAAGCGCGAGCGCGCGCCGAGGAGGTCGCCCGCGAACTCGCCGCTCTCTCGGTTCGCCTGCATGCGTCATTGGTGAAAGCCGGATTGAGACCAGGATTGAGCCGTTAGCGCGGTGTACCGTGAAGGTGACCTGCGGAAGCTGGCGAGGACACCCCCGCACGCAATCGCCGGAGCCAAGGACGGTCGCTGTGAACGAGCTGCAGGTAGTGGGCGTTCGGGTCGAGCTGCCCACGAATCAGCCGATCGTCTTGCTCCGAGAAGTTGAGGGTGAACGCTACCTTCCTATCTGGATCGGTGCGGTCGAGGCGACCGCGATCGCATTTGCTCAGCAGGGCGTGGTTCCGCCGCGGCCGCTAACCCACGACCTCATGCGCGACGTACTCACGGCGCTCGGGGCGACGCTGCGGGCGGTGCGTATCACTGAGATGCGCGACAACGTGTTCTATGCAGAACTGGTGTTCGCGGACGGCCGCGAAGTGAGCGCTCGGCCGAGCGACGCCATCGCGCTCGCGCTGCGCACGGGTGCAGCGATCTTTGGCTCCGACGCGGTTCTCGAGGAGGCTGGCATCGAGATCGCTGACGAGCACGAAGCCGAAGACGAAGTCGAGCGCTTTCGTGAGTTCCTCGACACCATTTCGCCTGAGGATTTCGACACAACACAAGGTTGAGTTCAGCCTCAACTACAGGTTGAGGGTTCGGCAGAGGGCGAGGTTGCAAAAGTCGTTCGATGCCCGCGCGTCGCATTGACTCGTCTCGAGGGCGTCCCTAGCGTGGCACGACTAGCGAAGGAGAATGTACGTGGCGAGCACAGGTGAGCCTCCGGTTTCCGGAGCGCCGATCGACGGACCAGCTCCGCGCGTACCGCTCACCACCCGCCACTCCAGCTCGTCCCTTCAGGGCACCCTGTTCCCCGACGATCTGCCCGTCCTCGACCATGGCGTCGGCTACCGCGGGCCAATTGCGTGTTCGGCCGCCGGCATCACCTACCGCCAGCTCGACTACTGGGCTCGCACTGGGTTGGTCGAACCGACGATCCGCGCGGCCGCCGGCTCAGGATCGCAACGGCTGTACGGGTTCCGCGACATCCTGGTCTTGAAGGTCGTGAAGCGACTGCTCGACACGGGCGTCTCCCTGCAGAACATCCGTGCGGCCGTCCAGCACCTGCGTGAGCGCGGCGTTGACGACCTTGCCCAGATCACCTTGATGAGTGACGGCGCGAGCGTGTACGAGTGCACCTCCGCCGATGAGGTCATCGACCTCGTGCAAGGCGGCCAGGGCGTCTTCGGGATTGCGGTCGGCCGCGTCGTCCGCGAGGTCGAAGGGTCGCTCGCTGCGCTGCCAAGCGAACGGCCAATGGGCGACGACGACGCGCCGCGAGCATCCGAGAGCGACGACGAACTGTCGCGTCGGCGAGCACTGCGCATCAGTTAGCCCGCCTTATCAAGCAACACCGCGTACCAGCGAGCACCTCATAACAGCGAGCAGCTGGCCCTCCGCGCGTCCAGCGCAGCCGCGGCGCCAGCTCGACCTCGCGCTGCTAACCTGGGCATTGCCAACGACCCTGTGCGGGAGAGCGCTCACGCAGCCAACGTGAACCGCCGAAGGAGCAACCTCCCCGGAATCTCTCAGGCCCAACGACCGCGCGGGCGAGGCAACTCTGGAAAGAACGCGCCACTGTGCGCGTCGCCGACGGTGCAAACCGGTGATCGCGCCGGTGAAGCTCTCAGGTGCCGATGACAGAGGGGAGCCTGTTTCTCCCTGCGCTCCGGAGGCCTTGATGACTACGCATGTGTCGCCCATTCCTCCGCATACCGCCTCTCTTCGTAAGCTCGAAAGCGCGCACGGATTTTCTGAGCGGCACATCGGGCCCGACGCCGACGAGCAAGCCAAGATGCTGGCCGTGGTGGGGTATGGCTCGCTCGCCGAACTCATCGAGCAAGCGGTGCCGGCGAGCATAAGAGAAGTACCCGACCGTCAGTCAGCGATCCCGCCGGCCGCTAGCGAGGTCGAGGTGCTCGCAGAACTACGTGCACTCGCCGCTCAAAACCGCCTGCTCGTCCCGATGATCGGACTCGGGTACTACGGCACGCACACGCCCGCGGTTATCCGGCGCAACGTGCTCGAAAGTCCGGCTTGGTATACGGCATACACGCCATACCAGCCAGAGATTTCGCAGGGCCGACTCGAAGCGTTGCTGAATTTCCAGACGATGGTCAGCGACCTCACCGGCTTGCCTGTGGCCGGCGCTTCGCTGCTCGATGAGTCGACCGCAGCCGCCGAGGGCATGGCACTGTGCCGTCGCAGCAGTACATCCGCGAGCGCACGCTTCTACGTCGACGCCGACGTATTTCCGCAGACAATCGCCGTCTTGCAAACACGCGCCCTGCCACTTGGGCTCGACGTCGTCGTGGCTGACCTCACCAACGGCTTGCCGGACGACGAGTGCTTTGGCGTACTCGTGCAGGACCCAGGCACCAGTGGTCGACTGAGAGATCACACGGCGCTGGCCACACAAGCGCACAGTTGCGGAGCCCTTGTCGTCGCCGCAACCGACTTGCTGGCACTGACGATCACCCGCCCGCCGTCCGAATGGGGTGCCGACGTTGCGGTCGGTTCGAGTCAACGCTTCGGCGTGCCGTTGTGGTTTGGCGGTCCGCACGCAGGATTCATGGCCGTACGCGAATCCCTCGCCCGATCGCTGCCCGGGCGCCTCGTCGGAGTATCTGTCGACGCTGCCGGTCGACCCGCGTACCGGCTGGCGTTGCAAACGCGCGAACAGCACATCCGCCGGGAGAAGGCGACGAGCAACATCTGTACAGCGCAGGTCTTGCTCGCGGTCGCCGCTGCGATGTACGCGGTCTATCACGGTGCCGACGGTCTGACCGCGATTGCGCGGCGGGCGCAACGCATGACCTCGGTGCTCGCCGAAGGGCTGCGCCAAGGTGGCGTCGATGTCGTCGAAGGCGCGCGGTTCGACACGGTGGGCGCGCGAGTAGTCGGCCGTGGCGCTGCGGTCGTGCAGGCCGCCCTCGATCACGGCGTCAATCTCCGCCTGGTCAATGCCGACACCGTGGCCGTCAGTTGTGACGAGACGACAACGCGCGAGCACCTCGATGCGGTCTGGAGCGCATTCGGCATCTCGGCGACGGCCGACGATGTCGATGCAGTCGCCGCCGACGACCACCCCGAGGCGCTGCGTCGTACGTCGCCGTTCCTTACCCACGATGTCTTTCGGCAGCATCGCTCCGAGACCTCGATGCTGCGATACCTGCGCAGCTTGGCGGACAAAGACGTCGCACTCGACCGATCGATGATCCCGCTCGGATCGTGCACGATGAAGCTGAACGCCACCACCGAGATGGAAGCCATCAGCTGGCCTGAATTTGCGAACATGCATCCATTCGCGCCGCTCGATCAAGCCGGCGGCTACGTCAGCCTGGTTCGTCAACTCGAAACATGGCTCGCCGATGTCACGGGGTACGACGCCGTGTCACTGCAGCCGAATGCCGGGTCTCAAGGCGAGTTCGCGGGCTTGCTGGCGATCAGGGCGTTTCACGATGCCGCGGGCCAGTCGATGCGCGACGTCTGCCTCATTCCGTCGTCCGCACACGGCACCAACGCGGCGAGTGCCGCGATGGCCGGGCTTCGCGTCGTCGTCGTCGGCTGCGATGACATGGGCAACATCGACATGGCCGATCTGCGGGCCAAGCTCGAAACACACGCCGAGCGGCTGGCCGCCATCATGATGACCTACCCGTCGACGCATGGCGTGTTCGAAGCAACCGTCACGCAGGCATGCGCGGCCGTGCACGACGCCGGCGGGCAGGTGTACGTCGACGGCGCCAACCTGAACGCTCTCGTTGGACTAGCCAGGCCGGGGCGGTTCGGTGCGGACGTATCGCACCTGAATCTGCACAAGACGTTCTGCATTCCGCATGGCGGCGGCGGCCCGGGCGTCGGGCCGGTGGCCGTGCGTTCACATCTGGCTCCGTACCTGCCCAACCACCCGCTCTCGCCCGCAGCTGGCCCGGCGTCCGGCCCTGGCCCGATCTCGGGCGCGCCGTTCGGCTCAGCCGGCGTGTTGCCCATTCCGTGGGCGTACATCCGGTTGATGGGTCTCGACGGGCTAACGCGCGCCACCGAGGTCGCAATTCTCTCGGCGAACTACCTGGCTCGGCGGCTCGCGCCGTCGTACCCGGTGCTCTACACCGGCGGCGGCGGACTCGTCGCGCACGAGTGCATCATCGATCTGCGGCCCCTCACCAAGGCCAGTGGCATCACCGTCGACGACGTCGCCAAACGACTTGTTGACTACGGCTTTCACGCCCCGACGATGTCGTTCCCGGTGGCCGGCACGTTGATGATCGAACCCACGGAATCAGAAGGACTTGCGGAGCTGGACCGTTTCGTCGAAGCGATGGCTTCGATTCGAGCCGAGATCGCAAAGGTCGCATCCGGCGAGTGGGACCGCGACGACAACCCATTGAGGCACGCACCGCACACCGCCGAGGCGATCGCAGCCGATTGGTCGCATGCATACAGTCGTGAGCTTGCCGCCTACCCCGTGGGTTCCGTGCGCGCGAACAAGTACTGGCCGCCGGTCGCTCGAATCGACGGAGTATTCGGCGATCGCAATCTGGTCTGTAACTGCCCGCCCCTTTCGGCGTACGAGTCGTAGCGGCCTACGAGTCGTAGCTGAGCCAGGTGCAGGTCAGGTGCGGCCGTCGCGCTCTTGAGCGTCGTGCAGGGCGACAGCCGGCATCCAATTCGCGTGCTGCACGGCGAAACCGGCCGTCGCGGCCGCGTCGACGACAGCACGGTCGTCGTCGACAAAGAGGTCGATCGGCGATCGTCGGCTGAGCCGGCACAACTCGCGAACCTTCACGACTGACCCCGGCCGACGGTCATCAGCAGCGCGCATCAACAGCTCGCCCAGCGGGAGCGTGTTGCGGTCGAGCCACGCCTGGGTCGCCGCCCGGCAACGTTCGGGCCTACCGGTGAGGTAGACGATGCGATGAGTCTGCGCGGCCTGTCGCGCGAACTGTGCTCCGGCTTCGAGCACCAAGTCGGCCGGTGCAGCAGCAAAGAATGCGTCCCAGTCCTTCGGTCGGCGCGCGAGGTGATGCAAGCGGTGGCCGACGTCGGCGAGTACTCCGTCGATGTCGAAGACGACTGCGGGCTGGATCGGCGTCATGGCCAAAGACTAGAGAAGCGTGAACTGATAGGCGGACGCCGGTTGGGCCGGCGACGGTGGGTGAGCGCGCCCTTGCGAGGGGGTGCTATCAACGCTGTGTGGCGTGCCGATGCCAGCGGCCCGCGCGAGGTCGCGAACCTGTCCGCAGATGTCGTCTTGGTAGCTCCTCGGCGCATACGACGAGCGCGCGTACATCGACCGATACGTGTGCGAGAGCTCGGGATGAACGGCGTCGAGCCATTGCATGAACCACTCGCGGGCACCCGGGCGCAGATGCAGCACGATCGGTGTCAGAAAGCACGCGCCAGCCTCGGCAATTGCCGTGACCGTAGTGGCGAGCTGCGCGGGGGAGTCGGTTAGCCCCGGCAGGATCGGCGCCATCAATACGCCGCACCGAATCCCACCTGCGTTGAGCTCGCGGCAGACCCTAAGGCGGGTACGCGGACTCGGCGTGCCCGGTTCGATGTCTCGCCACAACGATGCGTCGACGAACCCCACCGATACCGCCGTCGATACGTCAGTCACCTGCGCCGCGCGCTGCAGCAGCGGGAGGTCGCGCAAGATCAATGCGCCCTTTGTGAGAATCGAGAACGGATTGGCTGCCTCGGTGAGTGCGGTCACGATCCCCGGCATGAGGCGGTAGCGACCTTCGGCTCGTTGGTAGCAATCGACGTTCGTGCCCATGGCCACTGCTTCACCGCGCCATGACCCACGCGCCAACTCCTTGCGAAGGAGCGCGGGCGCGTTCACCTTCACGACGACCTTGGTATCGAAGTCGAGCCCGGCGCCGAGCTCGAGATAGGTGTGCGTGTTGCGCGCGAAGCAATAGCGGCAGGCATGCGAGCACCCCCGGTACGGGTTGATCGTCCAAGAGAAGGGCAACCCGGCGGCCGCGGGTACCGAATTGAGGATCGACTTGGCGTGCACCTCGAAGAACGTCATGCCGGCAAACTGGGGCGAGTCGAAGGTGCGCATCACCGCGGGTTTGGCGAACAGGGCATCGCCTGCGCCGGATGCGCCTCCTGGGGCGTTCGCGGTCAGCGACTCCCAGCGCATGTGACTCCTTCACCGCCGTAACCTGTTCCAATAGAACATATGTTCGAATGCCCGCCCACGCAAGCACACCCGGCGCGCGCGGAGTGAACCGACGGCGATGCCGGATTCGAACAACTTCGATGCCTGAAAGTTGGCCAAGGATTCCGGCCGAGGGGAGTGAGCCGCTTGTCGACCATGACCTCGATGCCGGCTGCATTCATGACGGCCAGCGAACGGACCGTCCGTCTGCAACCGCATCCGGGATATGTGAGACTCGCCCCTGTGGCAGAGGGCCCTCGTGGTGCGTCGTACGACTCGTACGACGAGCTCCTCTTGGGTGAACTCATCGGCCGGCGCGACCCGGCAGCGCTTGAAGAGCTGTACGACCGGCACGGGGGAGCGGTTTACGGTTTGGCGCGACGGGTGGTCGCGGACGAACAACTCGCGCACGACGTCGTCCAAGAGGTGTTCTTGGCGATTTGGCGGGGGGCCGCAACCTACGACGGGTCGCGCGGGTCATTGAGCACCTGGCTGTTTGCCCTGACCCACCACAAGTCGGTCGACGCAATACGCCGGTCGCAGCGGCACAGTGGCCGGCGTGCGCCGGAGGAAGCGCTGACGACAGAGGCCGATCCGGCTCCAGCGGTCGACGAGCAAGCCATCTCCGCCGTTCAGGGCGACGAAGTACGCGCCGCTCTGGCCGCATTGCCCGAACCGCAGCGACGGGCAGTGACCCTCGCGTATTTCGGCGGGTACTCCCAGACCGAGATTGCCCAGCTCACTGGCATACCCCTCGGTACCGTGAAAACCCGAACCCTCGCCGCGATGCGCCGCCTGCGCGCGGCACTCGACGAAACCAACCAACGAGCGGGCATTACCGAGAGGGAGGGAACGTGACCGCGATGCCTCCCGGCGACCACGACCTCTGGGCTGAGCTTGCCGCCGGCCATGCGCTGTCAGCGCTCGATGACACCGACGAGGCCGTTTACCTCGAACATGCGGCGACATGTTCGACCTGTCGCGAGCTCGAGCGCGATCTCAGCGACGTGATGGCGGAGCTGGCTCACCTTGTCCCGCCGGTGGCGCCACCTGCGTCGCTCAAGGCTTCGATCATGCGAGCTGTTGGCGAAGACGGGTCGCGAACAGCCCCCGTCATTGCCATGGCCGGACGCCGATCGAAGCGGTCCGCGATCGCTGGCAGCACCGATGCGGGCGCGGGCACTCGATCACGCGTGCTCGGCGTGCCCCTGTGGATGGCGAGCGTCGCCGCGTCGGTGATTGTGGTGGCCCTCGTCGCGATCTGGGTAGTGCCCGGGCACAAGGCACAATCGATCGCCGCGCGCTGCGCCGCAGTGAACTGTCCTGTCATCAATCTCACCGACTCCGGGCAGTCTGTCGCGGCCGTCATGGTGTTCGATGACGCTGCCTATCTCGACCCGCACGGGATACCCGCCACTCCCGCAGGCGACGTCTACGTCTTGTGGTCATTGCCGCAAAGTGGTGCGCCGACACCCATCGCGGCCGTCCGCACTGACCCGCATTCAGGCCCGGTCAAGGTTGGAGCATTTACCACACCGATTGCGACCGTGACTGGGTTCGCGGTCAGCAAAGAGGTCGGCACCGGCCTGCCGACGGTGCCGAGCCTGCCACTGCTGGCGCAGGGAAGCAGGGCCTGACCCGGCCGTGCTTTCGCCGAGCCGCTACAGCACGCCGAAGCCGATCAGCAGACCAACCACGACAAGCACCGCCCCGCCAAGGAGTTCACTCGATTCGCCGACACGCGCGCCCATTCGGCGTCCGAGCTCAAAACCAACGAGGCTCAGGGCAACGCTGACAAGGCCGAATGTGGCGATTGCGGCGATCAGCGGCACCGCAAGAGCGCCCAGGCCGAATCCAACGATCAGGTTGTCGATAGACAGCGCGAACGCGGTCAGCATGAGCCCGCCCCACCGCGTCTCGCTGCCGACGGCCTCGGGCCCGTTGTCACCGCGGATCGCACTGAGCATCGCCCAGGCACCGGCAGCGACCAGGAGTGCGCCGCCGTAGTAGCGAGTCGTGCCACCGATCAAGTGCGAGATGTGCCGCCCAAGCGCGAGGCCGGCGACCGGCATAGTGGCCTCAAAGACGCCGAACACGATCGCAAGGCGGACCCGGCCACGGGCATCGAGCCCGGCTAGCCCGATCGCGATCGCGGCTGCGAAGTTGTCGAGGCCGACGGCACCGGCCGCGAGCAGGAGTGCGACCACAGCCACGGCCGCAGCCTAGTCTCGACCTGCGGCAGAATCGGCGCACACGGCGGGGCTCGCGGCCGTTGTCGATGCTGTTGTCGAAATCGATGTCGCCCATTCGTCGTTTGACGTTGACTTCACTTGAGTACGGAGGAATCTGTGGCGCAGTATCTGATCCTTATCTACGAATCCGAAGAGGCGTACCTCGGCGCGACGCCGGAGGTACAGCAGGACATCTCGGCCGCACACACCCGATTCGCCGAGCAAATTCCCACGCTTGGAGCCACGATGCTCGGCGGCAACGCGTTGCAGCCAACAGCGACGGCGACGTCGGTGCGCGATGACATCGTCACCGACGGGCCCTTTGTCGAGACGAAGGAAGCTCTCGGCGGCTACTACCTGATCGAAGCGACCGACCTCGATCAGGCGCTCGCGGTGGCAAAGTTTTGCCCCGCACGATTCGGCGGCGTCGAAGTCCGTCCGATCTGGGACCTTGCTGCGGGGTGAACAACCAGTTCGACGACGCGAGCCGCGCGGTAGCTGACGCCCATCAGCGCGAATGGGCGTTCGTGCTCGCCGCGACTGTTCGCGTCGCCGGCGACATTGATCTCGCCGAGGAGTGCGTGCAAGACGCGTACGTCGCTGCGTTGGACGCGTGGCGTCGCAACGGGGTGCCGCACAACCCAGCGGCCTGGCTGACAACGACCGCGCGCAATCGCGCACTCGATACACATCGCCGAAACGCCGTGCTGCGTCGCAAGCTGCCGCAGTTGGTGGATGCGACCGATGACGCTGCAGCTGAGGTCGTGGGGATAGAGGACAACATCGACAGCATCGAGGACGACCGGCTGCGACTCGTCTTCACGTGCTGTCACCCGGCAATCGGCCGCGAAGCCCAGGTGGCACTTACACTGCGCCTCATTTGTGGCCTGAGTACAGCCGATATCGCACAGGCGTTCCTGGTGCCAGAACCGACGATGGCCGCTCGGGTTACCCGGGCGAAGAAGAAGATCAGCGCGGCCAGAATCCCTTATCGCGTACCGGAATCCGCGGAGCTACCGGATCGACTCGACGCCGTCCTCACCGTCGTCCATCTGCTCTTCACCACCGGCCACACGTCACCGGCGGGTGCGCAGCTGGTGCGCTCCGACTTGGTGATGCGCGCGACATCGCTTGCGCGCATGCTGCACGCGCTGATGCCGGACGAGCGCGAGGTGTGTGGACTGCTCGGCCTGATATTGCTGACGGATGCCCGCCGCGAGACGAGAGTCGAACTCGACGGACGGTTACTTCTCCTCGAAGAACAAGATAGATCGCGCTGGAACCGGGAGCTCATCACCGAGGGATCGGCACTCGTCGTGCAGGCACTGAGTGGGGGAGTTGCCGGCCGATTTGCGATACAGGCGGCGATTGCGGCTGTGCATGCGGAGGCGCCGTCGTATGCCGAGACGGACTGGTTGCAGCTGCTGGGCCTCTACGACACCTTGCTAGGCATCTGGCCGTCACCGGTGGTTGCGTTGAACCGTTGCGTCGCGGTGCTCATGGTGTACGGCCCAGCAATCGCGTTGGCCCAAGTCGACGAGCTTGACGCCGTGGGAAAGCTTGCCGGTTATCGATACTTGCCGGCGACGCGCGCGGACTTGCTACGAAGACTCGAACGCTTCGCGGACGCCGCCACCGCCTACCGACAGGCGATCGCTCTCACCGACAACGAAGCCGAACGCCATTTCTTGGCCGCCCGGTTAGCCGAAGTCTCACGCCAAGTGCTGTAAGACGAACGGCGCGATCCCGCGCGGGGTATGGGTGAGCCGCGCCGTTCGTGGGTTCGAGTGGACCGCCGAGCCCTTGACACGCCGAGCTCCGACCACAATGCTTCCACTAACACGTTAGTGGAAGGGCACCACATGATCGCATTCCATCTCGATCAGTCTTCCGGCGTCGCTACATATGTGCAGCTGGTACAGCAGGTGCACCAGGCGCTGCAGTTGGGCCTGCTCGAGCCTGGCGATCGGTTGCCGACGGCGCAGCAGGTTGTCGCATCGTTGGCCATCAACCCGAACACGGTCTTGAAGGCGTATCGCGACCTTGAGCGAGAGGGCCTGGTTCGGCCGCGGCCGGGCCTTGGCACATTCGTCATCGCGTCGCTGCAGCGAAGCGACCCGACCGCGCAGGCAAAGTTCCGCAAGTCGATGACCACGTGGGTCCGGCAAGCGCGTACGGCCGGCCTCACTGCGGCCGAGATCGAAGCGATCTACCGCACTGTGCTTCGCGACTGCAACGCCGACGAGGCGGACGTCGTGGCATGACCGCGCTAGAGGATGTGGTCGTGGCATGACCGCGCTAGAGGATGTGGTCGTGGCATGACCACGGCACTGGACACGGTCGGATTGGGCAAGCGGTACGGACGCCGCTGGGCCCTGACCGACTGCACCCTCGCGATCCCGACCGGCAAGGTGGTCGGTCTCGTTGGCCCGAACGGCGCTGGCAAGAGCACTCTGTTGCATTTGGCCGTCGGATTGCTCAAACCAACGTCAGGCACGGTCTCAGTGCTCGGCGCGCGTCCCGGATCCAGCCCGGCCGAACTCACCCGCATTGCCTTCCTCGCCCAGGACAGTCCGGCTTACGCGCGGCTGACCGTCGCCGAGCACCTGCTGATGGGGAAGTGGTTGAACCCGACCTGGGATGCCGCGTTCGCAACCAGCCGAGTCGACGAACTCGGTCTCGACCTAGGGCAGCGAGCTGGGACGTTTGTCGGGCGGCCAACGCGCCCAGTTGGGCTTGACGGTGGCGGCTGCGAAACGCCCGGAACTCTTGGTTCTGGACGAGCCCGTTGCAGCGCTCGACCCGCTCGCCCGCCGCGAGTTCTTAGGGCGGCTGATGGAGGTTGTCGCGGCCCACAACGTCAGCGTCGTGCTGTCGTCCCACCTCATCGCTGACCTCGAACGCGTCTGCGACTACGTGATCGTGTTGGTCTCTGGCCGAGTCGCCGTCGAAGGAGACATCGAAGCCCTGCTTGGTGCCCATCATCGCCTCGTCGGCACCCGCAGAGACCCAGCATCCATTCCAGGCAACCAGATCGTCATCGAAGCGAGCCACGTCGACAAACAGAGCACCTACATCGTGCGCACTGATCACCCGATCCTCGATCCGGCGTGGACGGTCACGCCGCTCACGCTCGACGACCTCGTCCTCGCTTACATGCGTCAGGGCCGCGAGGCTACGGCCTCCCGTCGGAGCGGATTGGCACTGCTGCCGTGACGCGCTTTGCGTGGCTGCAGGCCCGCACGCAGACTGCGACCGCCGTCGCCATGCTCGCCGTCCTGGCCGTGGCGGCTGCCATCACCGGCATCCAGCTCTCGCACCTGTACAGCCAGCTCGTCGCCCAATGCAACACCGGCATCGGCTGCAACCTTGCTACGGGTCGGTTCCTGTCGCACGACCACTTCATGGATCACACGTTCGACATCGTGGCGCAGGCAGCTCCCGCATTGTTCGGCATCTTCTGGGGCGCTCCGCTGGTCGCACGCGAATTCGAAACAGGCACCTACCAGCTTGCGTGGACCCAAAGCGTCACGCGGGCTCGATGGCTACGCACGAGATTGCTGATCGTCGGACTGCTCACGGCCGCCCTGGCCGGAGTACTCACGTTGACAATCACCTGGTGGTACCGCAACTTCCATGGCCTGAGCTCCAACCAATACGCGGTGCTCGAGCGACGCGACATTGCCCCCATCGGATACGCCGTGTTCGCCGTCGGGCTAGGCGTTCTCGCCGGCGCCCTTATCCGTCGTACCGTGCCGGCGATGGCCGCGACCATCGGCGGCTACGTCTTCGCCCGCGTTGCTACGACTTTCTGGATCCGTCCCAACTTGCTTTCTCCGGTCCATCAGACGTTGTCGCTGTCGGACTCAGGTCCGACCACCGCAGTGCAGCTGGGCATCGTGGCTACCAATGGCTCCAACTTGGAGCTCATGGCGCAAGGCTCCGGCCCGGCGAACTCGTGGACGCTGTCGAGCCAGGTCGTGAGCAACGGCGGCGGACACGTAGCCACCCACGCCCAACTAGCCGAATTCATCCACACGTACTGCCCAACCGTTGGCTTCGGGCCCGAACCTGCACCCGGGGGACTCAACGTCCCCCAGCCCGGCGGCCCCGGCGAAGACGCAGCTCGGGCATGCTTGCACCAGGCGGCGCAGGCGTTCCATCTCGTGGTCACCTACCAGCCGGCGAACCGTTACTGGACCTTCCAGTGGCTCGAAACCGGCATCTTCGTTGCGCTCGCCGGTTTGTGTGCCGCCACCTGCTACTGGTGGATCACCCGGCGCGCGTCCTAAACAGCGCTCACTTCACTGGCGGTTCTTAGATGGCCTGTCCACAGGGGGAGCCAGGCTTAGAGACCGTCGATTCGTTCGGATTGACATAATGTCTCTTATCGGCACTTAGGTGGAAGGAGTAGCAAGCCTGCGGGAGCGCCTCCGCGTGAACAACGGACCCATCCCGCAGGATGCTGGGGTGACCAGTCCGCTTGACGTGCTGCCTGCGACGCTTCCTTCGCTGCGCCTCGGCTCGGTAGTACTGCGTCGTTTCTTCGAGACCGACGCGTCGGTCGTGCGGGAGGCATCTGCCGACCCGTTGATCCCGCTCATCACGACCGTGCCAACTGCCCCGAGCGACGAAGAAGTCGCCGCGTACATCACTCGCCAGCAGTCGCGGCGGACTGACGGAATCGGCTATTCCTTCGCTATCGCGGACGCCGACAGCAATGCAGCGGTCGGACAGATTGGTTTGTGGCTGCACGATTTTCGATTCGGTCGCGTGAGCGTTGGCTACTGGGTGGCGCCCTCTGCGCGCCGCCGGCGCTACGCCACTACGGCAATCATGTGCGTGACCGAATGGGGCTTCTCGCTCCCCGGCGTTGCGCGTGTTGAGTTGTATGTCGAACCGTCGAACGAGCCCTCCTGGCGGGCCGCAGAAGCGGCCGGCTTTTACCGGGAGGGACTGCTTCGCTCCTGGCAAGCGGTCGGCACCGAGCGCCGCGACATGTTCATGTACGCGCGGCTGAACGAGCAGCGCACCTCAGCGAGCACGTGACGTCGGTCCGATCCTGGAACAACCCCGCCTCCTCGAAGCCCACCGAGCTGACTACGCGTCATCCATTTCACGACGCAGCGGTTCCAGCGGTTCTTGTTTCCTTGATGCGAACCAAGTTGCCGGCCGGATCGCGGAACGCACAGTCGCGCACCCCATACGGCTGCTCGGTCGGCTCCTGGACGACCTCGGCACCGCTTGCTTGCACCCGGTCGAAAGTTGCGTCGAGGTCGTGGGTGGCCAGGAGAATCACGCCGTAACTGCCCTTGGCCATCATCTCGCTGATGGTGCGGCGTTCGTCGTCGGTTAGCCCTGGGGTCGCACTCGGTGGATACAGAACGACGGACGCCGTGCCGGGCCGATCGGCGGGTCCGACTGTGATCCAGCGCATCTTGTCGCGTCCGACATTGAGCCGGACCTCGAAGCCAAGAGCGTCGCGGTAGTAGGCCAGCGAAGCCTCCGGGTCGTCGTGCGGGAGCATGCTCGACTCAATAGTGATGTCCATAGCGTCAGACTAGTTTTGCCTTCGCAGCCTGCGCTTCTCGATTCCTGACCGGCCTGGTCACCTGCTTCGCGACGCACGGCGGGATCTCTGGCGTGGGCGGAGATGCCTGAGCGCGATACGTGCTGGGCGGCACACCGACCAACTCGGTGAATCGCGTGCTGAAGGTGCCCAGCGACGAGCAGCCGACCGCGAAGCACACGTCGGTGACGCTCAGGTCGCCGCGCCGCAGTAATGCCATCGCCCGTTCGATTCGCCGCGTCATCAGGTACGAGTAGGGCGACTCGCCATACGCGCGTCGGAACTCGCGGCTGAGATGTCCTGCCGACATGTGTGCCCCGCGAGCGAGCGCCTCGACGTCCAACGGCTGGGCGTAGTCACGGTCGATGCGGTCGCGGACGCGGCGGAGCTGCGCGAGGTCGCGAAGGTCTTGCGCCGCGGCGGGTCGGCTCGTCATATCTGCAATCGTGCCACCAGGCACCTCACGACGACGCCGTTGCGACAAGCTGCACGATCGTTGTCGGCAGCAACGGCGCGCCATCGCCCGGCCCGTGGCTGTTGTCGGAGCCAGCGGCAGCGATCGTCTTGACGACATCGAGCCCGCCGGTAATGGTGGCGAACGGCGTGTAGTTCGGCTCGAGTTGCGTATCGGCGTACACGAGGAAGAACTGACTGCCGTTCGTATTCCGCCCGGAGTTCGCCATCGCAACCGTCCCAGCGGGATACATCGCGCCATTGAGATTCTCGTCCGCAAATTTGTAGCCGGGACCGCCAGCACCAGTGCCAGTGGGGTCACCACATTGCAAGACAAAGATGCCGGACGTCGTGAGGCGGCGGCATGACGTCGCGTCGAAGTAGTGCTGGCTGGCGAGAAAGGCGAACGAGTTGACTGTGCATGGTGCCGCGGCCGTGTTCAACCGCAGCGTGATGACGCCGTGATTCGTCGTCAAGGTTGCTGTCTGTGCCGCGGGCGACGCGATCGCGCTCGGCGGGATGCCGACGTTCTTCGATGCGACCGCGCTCTTCGCATAGTGACACTCCCCCGACGCGGCAGCCCCCGACTTGCTCGACGCCGATTTGGTCGCGCACGCGGTCACACTGGCAAACATCGCCACGGTGACGACGAATACGCGAACGGCGCCTTTACGCATCGCGCCGCTCGAACAGTGCCCACGAGATCGCTAGAACGATCGCCAGAAACGCAGCGAAGATAAACAACCCACCCCACGGTCCGGGCAACTCGGCGAAAGCCCCGCCGCCGCCGTTGTCGGCCGGTCCGTAGCTGAAGACTTGCGCACCTGCTGAGAAGGGCAGGAGCTTGGCCAGGCCGCGGATGCCGCGAAAAACGTGCACGTTGAGAAGTCCACGAATGGCGAATTCGGTGACGAGTGGCATCACGATCACGATCACGATCACGATCGCGGCCGGGATATTGCGGAACAACGAGGCGAGGGCCAGACCGACCAGCGCAAACACCGTGGTGAACAAGACAGTTCCGATCCACACCCGAGCCATAGGCGTTGGGAACAGGCCTAGTCGTGACAGGCGATGCCCGAGGGAGATCAGCGCCACCGCGTACCGCGTTGCGGCGCAGAGCACGGCGAGCACGAGAACATACCCGGCAACGACGAGAACCTTCGCACTCATCAGCGCCGACCGTCTCGGCAGTGCACTGAGCGTCGGGCGGATCGTGCCGTAGCGATACTCGTGGCCGGTCGCGAAGATGGCGAGGATCGACAACAGAATCGCGTCAAGGTACACGGCACCACCGCCGCCACCGGTGACGATGTCGCCGTAGTCGGTGAGGGTCGCATCACCCTTGACCGAGAGCGCAGGCAAACCGAGAAGCCCCGAGATGAGGAGCGCGATCGCGGTCAACCACCAGGTCGATCGCAACGTGCGCAATCGCACGACTTCGAAGCGCAATGCGTCTCTCATGCCACGCCACCCGTCTCGAAGTCTTGCGTACCTGCGGTGGCTTCAAGAAACGCTTCTTCAAGAGTCGCCACCTTGGTGGTGAGCTCGTGCAGCAGCACACGTTCGACGAAGGCCAGCTCGCCGACTTGTTCTTGACTCACCCCAGTCAGCGACAGACCGCCGTGTGCATCGGTGGTGACAATCGCACCCCGAGCCCTAAGGAGTTCGGCCAACCTCTCCCCATCGGGGGTACGCACGATGACGCTGGTGTGCGACGACTGGGCGACAAAGTCGGCGATCGGTGTATCGGCGAGCAGGCGGCCTTGGCCGATGACAATCAGGTGATCGGCCATCAGCTCGATCTCGGCCAACAGGTGACTCGAGGCGAATACGGTGCGGCCCGCAGCCGCGTAAGCCTTGAGGAAGTCGCGTAACCAGGTGATGCCCTGCGGGTCGAGACCGTTCGCCGGTTCGTCGAGCAACAGGAATTCGGGTTCGCGGGCAGCGCGGCCGCCAGCCCGAGACGCTGGCCCATGCCGAGCGAGAAAGTTTTCGGTTTCTTTCGCGCGACGGAGTCGAGCCCGACAAGCGTCAGCACCTCATCGGCCCGCCTGGGCGGGATCGCGTTGGCAGCGGCCAGCATCAACAGGTGGTTACGCGCACTGCGGGTGGGATGAAATGCCTTCGCCTCAAGCAGGACGCCGACCCGACGCATGGGCCGGCCGATTTCCCGAAACCGCTGGCCGTTGAATGTGGTGACCCCGGCGCCGTGGTCGAGACCCACCATCAGGCGCATCGTCGTCGACTTCCCGGCACCGTTGGGCCCAAGGAAGCCGGTGACGAGACCTGGGCGGATGTTGAACGAGAGATCGTCAACCGCGCGACGCGAACCGAATCGCTTCGCCAGCCCCACTGCTTCGATCAACGTGGTTCTCCCTTTGCCGTGTGCTCGGGGAAACCTGGCCCGGAACGCGAAGTCTAGAGGTTGAGCCCGAGCGAATCGGCGATACTGCCGGTATGTCGCCACCGGCCACTCGCTCTGCGCGCGGGACCCGCTCGTCGCCAGAGACCGAACGACGGAGCCTCGCCGCCGTCGCCAACTCCACGACAGCCCATTTGCTTGCCGGCGCGGGCGCGGGCGTTATCGGCGCGGTCGTTATGGGCCTCGAGGTCGGCTGGAAGTTCGCCGCGATCGTGGGCTGGGACGTCATGGCGTTCGTCGTGGTCGCCTCCACCTGGGTGGTGACGTGGCGTCGCGATGCGGCGTCTACCGCCGAGTGGGCGGCCCGTGAAGACCCGGCTCGCCCCGTCGCAGATCTGCTGCTGATCGGAGCCAGCCTGGCCAGCCTGGTCGGCGTTGGCTTCATCGTGGTGGCTGGCGGCAACAGCAAAGGCGTCGGCAAAGGGTTGTTGGTGTCGTTCGCCATCGCCACTGTCGTGGTCTCGTGGTCGGTCGTGCACGTCACCTACATGCTTCGCTACGCGCGCCTGTTCTATGGCGGCACGCAGGGCGGTCTCGACTTCCATGAACAGGCCGGTGAACTGCCGCAGTACTCAGACTTTGCCTATCTCGCGTTCACGATCGGCATGACGTTCCAGGTTTCTGATACTGAAGTCAACGCGAGGGTTATGCGTGCGACCGTGCTACGGCACGCGCTGCTTTCGTACCTGTTCGGCGTGGTCATCATTGCCGTCATGATTAACCTGGTCGCCGGCCTCGCCAAGTAGCTAACCCGCCGAATTACTACGAGGCCAGGCGTTGCGCATTCGCTTCGATCGCGGCGCGCACCCACGTCGCCAAGCCGGGCGCGATCGCCTCGTAGGTTGCGGTGAAGCGCGGATCGCTGACGAACATCTCACCCAGCTGGTAATGCAGCTGTGGCGCTAAGCGCTCACGCAGCGTGAGGGTCAAGCCCCTCCGACAAGGACGCCGAACCCTGGGCCAGCAGCGTCCGGTCGCGCCAGCTGAACCGACGCGCCGTACGCAGCGAACCACAGCCGTAGCCCGTACGTAGAGGTCACGTAAGCCGAAGTCGGGCTCCGCGTTCGACCGGCGCGGACCGGGTTGACGAGCGCTCGCCGGGGAATCCTGCCAGGGGCTCGGGCGTTGCCGTATTGAGTAAGACCAGTGGCGTAGGAGGTTCACATGGCCGAACGAGCGCTTCGTGGCAGCCGGCTTGGTGCCGTCAGCTACGAGAACGATTACGCGGGCGACCTCGCAGAACGACAGGTTGTGTCGTACTCATGCCACAACGGGCACGTGATTGCGGTCCCGTTCGCCGCGGAGGCCGAGGTCCCGGCAACGTGGGAATGCCGGTTCTGCGGTACTACTGCAACGCAGACGAACAGTGACACCGCAGAACCGCTCCGGTTGAAGACCGGCCGCACCCATTGGGACATGCTGCTCGAGCGTCGGAGCCTCCCTGAACTTGAGGCCATTCTGGAAGAGCGCCTCGGTGTCATGCGGCTCGCGGGCCGGCGCAAGACCGCCTGAGGTCACTACATGGCGGGGCCGGCGTCGCGGCGACCTAGTCGCAGGCGGCTGCGCACGCCCCACACCGTGACCCGCCACAACGCCTCGAAGACGATGGATCGACTCATCTTGCTCGCGCCGGCAGCCCGCTCGACGAACGTAATCGGCACCTCGACGATGCGATATCCGCGCTGCCAGCTCCGCAACGCGAGATCGATCTGAAAGCAGTACCCCTGCGACCTGACCGTGCTGAGGTCGAACGAGCGCAACACCTTCGCCCGGTAGGCCCGGAATCCGGCGGTCGCATCGCGCAACGGAATGCCCAACGCGGCGCGCGTGTAGAAGTTGGCTCCCCGGCTCAAGATCTCTCGAGACTTGGGCCAGTTGGTGACCTGCCCGCCGGGCACCCAGCGCGACCCGAGCGTGACGTCGGCGGTGGCCAGCGCTGCGAGCAGCGCGGGCAGCTGTTCGGGCTGGTGCGACCCGTCGGCGTCCATCTCGACTATCACGTCGTAGCCCTCGCTCAACGCCCAACCGAACCCGGCCACATACGCCGCACCAAGGCCCTGCTTCGCGCCGCGGTGCAACACGTGCACGTGGTCGTCGTTCGCCGCGAATTGATCGGCGATCGCACCTGTGCCGTCTGGGCTGTTGTCGTCGGCCACCAGCACGTGGGCCGCGGGCACCGCCGTCCGCAGTCGCCCCAGCGTGACCGGCAGGCTGTCCCGTTCTTGGTAGGTCGGGATGATCACGAGGATCCGGCCGAGCTCGCTCGTCTCGGCGTGCGTGGGTGAGGTCATGCGGCCGCACCCGCAGTGCTGCGGCGACGTGCAACGCTCCGGCGCCGCGCGGCGGTCGCGGCGATCGACAGCACGGCGATGATGGAGAGCACCCATTCCGGCGCCGCGCCCACTCGATCGGCTACCGTGCGCGCGCTCCGCTCGATCACCGGCATGTCGATGATGGCCGGGATGAGTTCACCCGTCCGTGCCTCGACGTGGCCGTTGGGGGCGATGACCGCGCTGATGCCGCTGGTCGCGGCGACGACAACAGACCGGCCGTGCTCGATTGCCCGCAGTTGCGACATCGCGAGCTGCTGGCGGGTCTCAGC